>Ga0213859_10001551_pt1 | contig 10195 bp, 11 predicted proteins | sample PICome_2_FD_160133 | JGI IMG/M metagenome (GOLD analysis project Ga0213859, IMG submission 160133) | Coastal seawater microbial communities near Pivers Island, North Carolina, United States - PICO304 | ecosystem: Environmental > Aquatic > Marine > Coastal | place: USA: North Carolina... | reverse complement strand
ACAAGCTGGTTTAAAAATAATCGCACAAAAAAGACTTCAACTTTCTAAACAAATGGCACAAAAATTCTATGAAATTCACAAAGATAGACCTTTTTACAATGACTTAGTAGATTTTATGATTTCGGGTCCTGTAGTGGTCCAAGTTTTAGCTGGTGAAAATGCTGTAATGTTAAATAGAGAAGTTATGGGAGCTACTAATCCCTCAGAAGCAAAAGAAGGAACTATTAGAAAAGAGTTTGCAGTAAGTATAGAAGCTAACTCAGTTCATGGTTCAGATAGTTTAGAGAATGCTAAAAATGAAATCTCTTTTTTCTTTTCAGGAATTGAAATAGTTGAATAAAGAAGATTTATTAAACTAAAAAAATTGCCATAAGAGCAACAATCACAATTACTGCAATCGTACTGTAAGTTGTGTATTTCAAAAAATTATCATAGAAATTTTTATGCTCTTGTGTTTCTTTATCCAATTTTTTGTTCATTTTCTTCTCCTTATCTCTGAAAAATTAAAAATAGAATTTTTAAAATCCCCAACCATCAAAATAAACGTTCTTATTTGAAGTTTTTTCTTCCATAGAACCTATTAAAAAAGCATCATAGCCTTCATTTATAATATTATTCAAAACATCTACTTTATCTTTTTCATCAACAAATATTAGTAAACCAATTCCACAATTAAAGGTTTTCAGCATTTCATAAAGTGAAATATTAGCTTTTTCTTTTATCCATTGAAAAAGAGGAGGCATTTCATAATTATTCATATTGAAATTTAGAGTAAGTTTTTTGTTGAATGATCTAGGAGGATTTTCTATTAGTCCTCCGCCAGTTATATGGCAAACAGATTTAACTTTATTGCTCTTGTTAGCTGCTTGAAAGGCATTATTATATAATAAGGTAGGTTGCATCAATATATCAGAAAGAGACTTCGTTTTATCAAAGTCTGATCTTTGAAATAAATCAATTGAGTAAGTATCTAAAATTTTTCTAATAAGGGAAAAACCATTAGAATGAATCCCACTACTAGAAACGCCAATCACAGCATCACCTTTTTTTACTGTGTTTGGATTTAAAAGTTTGTCTCTTTCTACAGCACCAACACAAAACCCTGCTAAATCAAAACTATTTTTTTCATAGTGCCCAGGCATTTCTGCAGTTTCTCCACCAATAAGAGCACACCCTGATTGCTTGCAAGCCTCAGCGATACCTTTTATAACTTCCACAGCTACTTTTCTATCTAATTTACCGGTAGCATAGTAATCCATAAAAAAAAGTGGTTGAGCACCTTGGGCTAAAACATCATTAGCACACATGGCAACTAAATCTATCCCTATATTGAAATAAGCCTGTGTTTTAATGGCCAATTGTAATTTGGTACCAACGCCGTCAGTGCTTGAGATCAGCAAAGGGTCTTTGAAGCCTGCTTTTTTTAAATCAAATATACCACCAAAACCACCTATTTCAGCAGTTGTCCCATCAATCGAGGTGGCTTCAGTAATGTTTGAAATTTCAGAAACAAGCCTATTACCTTCATCAATATTTACACCAGATTTACTATAAGTTATTTCAGTTTTTTTTGATTTAACAAAAGTTTTTGTCATAAAGTAAATCTTAATTAAGAGTTAAAGGGTTATAAATTTTTACATTAATTTTTAAAAATCACTTATTCATATATCTATGTTATACTTACTTATCAATTAAAATATTAGACGATCACAGAAATGATACTTAAAAATTTAAAATTAATTTTTTTTATTCTGATTAAGATCTTAATTTTTACAAATGTATCATTAGGTTTAACTAATGATGATTGTCGAAGTTCATCATTTTATATTCAAAATATAAGTGTTGACTTAACAAAATCGTCTATCATGAAAGCAAGGGCTGAGGCTGAGTTGAAGGCAAAATTAATTGGGTACAAAAGACTAATTAAAAGACTAACTATAACCAATGAAGATATTAAAATTAATAATGCAGATATTTCTCAACTAGTGGATTATTTAAAAATAAATAAAGAAGCAAATAGTGATAAGAGGTATATAGCTAATTTTGATATTTGTTTTAAAAGAATGTCTGTGATTAATTTCTTTCGTAATAAGAAAATACAGTATTCAGAAACATTTCGAGAGCCTATTTCTATTTTACCAATTTTTAAGGGCCTAAGAGGAATGATTTTTTGGGATGAAAATGACGCCTGGTATAAAAATTGGAAAAAACAACTGATCTTAAATGATGGTCTGGTAAAATTGGAATTAGCTAAAGGAAATTTTTATTTCAATAGAAACCTTAAAGCTAATTCTCAAGCTAAGTTAAATAAAAAGCTTATCCAAGACTTAATCAAAAAAGAGAAAACTAATTCTTTATTATTGGTTTATGGAGAGCCAGTTTTAAAAACTGATGGGAAAACTTATTTATTAACATATGCCAAGTTTTATAACAAAAATGGAAACTTAGAAAATACTATTTATAGAAATACAACCACGCTCTCAAAAACCTATTCAGTCTTTAATATTGATGAAAGTATAATAAAAAAAGAGGTTATTAATATCATAAATTCAATTCAGAAAAGTTGGAAACAAGATAATTTAATAAATACTCGTGTTTATGATGAAGTTAATTTAATTATTCCCTTTAATAAAAATTCGACAACAATGTTAACTAGAGAATTATTATTTAACGACAAGATTATAAATGTTAAGTCTACAGAAGATTTCTTTGATAAAGGGTTAGTTAATATTGAAAACGAAATTATTTACTACAATAAAAAATCATCTACAAAACTTGAAGAGATTACACGAAACCTATTTGGTTCTTCAAAAAAACTTTCTTACAAAGCAAATATTGAGGTTAAGCAAAAACATATAAAAATATGGCCGTTTATATTAGAACAGTTAGAGAGTTTACCATTCGTGTTAGAAGTGAATGTAATTTCATTATCAAAATCAGCAGGAAGAGTAAATGTCAAGTTTATGGGAGATAAGAAAGCGTTTTTTCAAGCTGTTGGTGAAAAAAAAATAATCTTTGATAGCTTAAAATCTGGTCAATATGTTTTAGTTGATCAATAGGAGTAGAATTATTAAATGTCGAATCTTCCAGGTTTTTTTAATTACAAAGTATTACTTGTTTTCTTAGGAATATTAATATTATTTTTTTTCTCAATTTATGTTTTTGAAGTTGTGAAATTATTTATAATAGCTTTTATCATTGTATATATCACTAATCCTATAAAATTATATTTTGATAAATATATCAATAAAACTTTTGCAAGTTTGTTATCCATAATAATTTTTATTTTACTTTTATTATCAATTTTTATTTTGATTGTTCCAATTATCTTAGAGCAAACTCAAAATCTAATTTTAATATTACCTTCTTATATAAGTAACTTTGAGAATTTTATTAGAGAAATGAATTCTAAGTATTTGTTTTATGATCAATTTAAATCATTAGATATTTCTATTTTGTTTAAACCATTATCTAATACTTTTTTGAAATCTGGTAACGAACTGATTAAGAATAGTGTCGAGTTCTTTAATAGTTTTTTCAATATAATTTTAATCTTAGTTATTAGTTTTTACATGAGTTTAGAGTTTGAAAAAATTAAATCTTTCTTTGATGATTTAGCTTCTAAATCAAATTTTAAAGATTTTAAAAAGTTAACTAATGAAATTGATCTTGTTTTATCTAAATTTATTAGAGGTCAGAGTTCAATCTGTACTATTTTAGCAACTTTTTATGCAATATCACTGTTTTTGGTTGGTATAAAATTTGGTATACTATTGGGTATATTTTCAGGTCTAATATCATTTGTTCCGTATATTGGAGCGTTTTTAGGTGGTGGACTTACATTAATTCTTGGTTTGTTTCAGTTTGGAATATCAACTGAAATATTGGTGATATTATCAATATTTTTAGCAGGTCAACTCCTAGAGAGTTATTATTTAACACCTAAATTTGTTGGAAATGCAATAAACCTTAATCCAATATGGATAATGTTTGCTCTTCTGACTGGTGCATATTTAGCAGGTTTTGTTGGTGTTTTAATATCTCTACCTATTGCTGCTATCTGTGGTGTGTTGTTGAGATACTATATGGCTAAACTATTTTAGTGAATTATTTCTATGTCTTCTAAAATAAGAAAAATTAATAAGGTTTCTTTTAATAAACAACTTATACTACCGTTATCGTTTAAATCTGTTAAAAATAGAGAAAATTTTATAATCTCTAGCTCAAATGAATCAGCTGTTAAATTAGTCGAAAATTTTAATTATTGGCAAAAAAATACAATATCAGCTGCAATAATTTTTGGGCCTAAAGGATCTGGAAAAACTCATTTAAGCTCTATTTTTGGAGATAATAATAATTCTATTTATTTAGAAAGTTTATCATCTTTTAATTTGGATACGATAAAAAAGGGAAATGTTTACGTTGTTGATAATTTTCATCCTTGTAAATTCTATCCTTCAGAATTAGTAATGCATTTTTTTAATAGGGTTTTGAATTTTGATGGTTCTATTTTATTTCTATCACGTTTTTCCCCACACGATATGAATTGGGATTTGGAAGATTTAAACTCAAGAATTCGTAGTATAATATCTAGCGAAATTAATGAACCTGATGACGTTTTATTATATTCATTTATGGTTAAATACTCGAATGATAAAAAATTATTTTTGAGTGATAATCATATTTTTTATATTTTGGAGAGAGTTGAGCGAAGTTTTGAAAATATTATAAAAATAATTGATAAATTAGATGCCTATACTTTAGAAATAAAAGAAAAAGTTAGCTATAAAATTATAAGAACTATTTTTGAAAATTAATATTTAAGTTAAAATTTGATTTTCTTAATTTTATTATTTTCAATAGTGAAAGCTAATTTCCCATCTAATAACAACTTCACATAATTTCCAAATATTTTATTTCTCCATCCACTAAACATTCCATGGTTTTTATTGGGATCAAGTAATACATCTCTTAAATCTTCAGTATCTGCAATTAATTTTTGTGCTAACCCACTTTTTTCTGAGCAATACGATAGTAGGAGTTTCAATAATTCTAGACTACATTTATCAACATTTTTTTTCTTATAAGTATTATTTATTTGAGGCCATTGCTCAGAGTTATATTTACTTGATTGTTTGATGGTCTCAAGAATTTGGTAAAAATCAGCAACAGACAAATTTTTTGAAATACCCCTAATTTTTTTTAATTTGTCTATATCTCTAGGTTTTAGGACTGCGATATTAACGAGTACTTCATCTCTAATTAATCGATTTCTAGGAATATTTCTTTTTTTACATTCTATTTCTCTCCATGATGCAAGGTATTTCAAATAATTCAAGGTTTCTCTATTTAATTGTTTAATTTTAATTCTCTCCCATGCAGTCATGGGATCGGTGATATACAGATTTTTATTAGTAAGATACTCTGTTTCCTTCTGTACCCAATCCTCTCTATTTAGGTCTTTGATTGATTTCAAAATTAGAGGATAAATTTTAATTAAATGCGTAACATCAGAAATTGCATATTCAATTTGGTTTTTTGTTAATGGTCTCTGAAGCCAATTAGTAAATTGATTTTCTTTATTGATTGATAGATCTAAAAAATTATTAACTAATTTTTCGTACCCAACTTGTTCTCCTAATCCACAAAACATTGCTGCTATTTGAGTATCAAAAATTGGTTTAGGAATTTCTCCTGTTAAATGAAGAAAAATTTCAATATCTTGTCTTGCAGCATGAAAAACTTTTAAAATTTTTTCGTTTGCAAGTAAATCCCAAACAGGTTGCATTTCTAAGCCAGATAAGGGATCTATAGCTGCAGCAAAATTCTCACCAGCAATTTGTATTAAGCATAAAGATGGGTAATAAGTATTATCTCTAATAAATTCGGTATCAACAGCTAATACTTTTTCTTTTATACATTTATTATAGAATTCATTTAATGTAATATTATCTGTAATAATAGTGTTAGATTTGACCATAGTTGTTTAACTTAAAACAAAATTTATATAAAACAACATTATTTAAATATTTATGAAATAAGTAAAAGTTGAGATAGATTTGATGATAATAAAAAATTGTTCAATAGCATTAATATTTTTATTTACTTTTTGTAATCACTCTTACGCAGAACTCTTGTCACATAAGGCAATATATTCACTAACCTTAACAAATATTAAAGATGGTAGTTTTCTTGAAGGTGGCCAAGGCCAAACATATTTTGAAATAAGTAAAGCATGTGAGGGTTGGAAAGTTAAAGAAGACTATGTGCTAATATATAGTTTACCAAATAAAAAGACCTCAAACAGTTTTTCTACCTATTCTACTTATGAAGATTTTTTAGGAACAAAGCATAGCTTTGAACTTAAAGATGACAGTCAATTTAATGGCAAGAACGCTTACGAGGGTTTTGTTGAAAAAAACAAAAGTGGTATTAAAGGTTATTTGATTAAAGATAATATAAAAAAATTATCGTTTGATAATGACTTATTATTCCCAATAGAACATTTAAGAAAAATCATTGAAAAAGCTAAAGCTGGAGAAAAATTATTTACTCAAAAGGTTTTTTTTGGAAATGAAGAGAAAGAATTTATCAAAACAGTTTCAACCTTTATAGGGAAAAAAAAGAAGTCACCCACTACCGGATTTAATTTGTTGGAAAATAATATGGTTTGGCCAATGAAAGTTGCTTTTTATGGAGAGAATACCAGAAAGGGTAACCCAGATTACGAAATAAAATTAGACCTAGATGAAAAAGGAGTAGCTCATTACTACGAGGTAGATTATGGGGATTTTGAAATTAGAGCAACTTTGAAAAGTATTGAAACTACAAAAGATCAAAAATGTAGTTAGGATTTATTTAATTTTTGCTTCTTTAAAAATAACGTGTTTACGAATTTTTGGGTCGTATTTCTTTAATTCTAATTTTTCAGGCTTAGTCCTAGGGTTTTTCTTGGTAACATAAAAAGTACCCGTATCTGCTGTGCTTAAAAGCTTAATTTGAAGTGTAGCTGGTTTTGCCATAATAATCTCCGATGATTAATGTCAATTTATGTATTTTTTTTTCTAAGTCAAGTTCTGTTATTTTTTTATTTTCTTTTATATCTTTTTCTTCTTGGCTTTTGAAATTCATTACTGCGAAAACGATCTTGCAATTTTACTAATATGCTTCCAGTAGATGAATTAACCTCAGCTATTTTAGCTTTTAATTTCATCCCAACATTAAAAATTAAACCATTACTCTCTCCAGTTAATGTTTGTTTTTTTTGATTATAATCGTACCAGTCGTAGGGCAGTTCTCTTACAGGCATTAATGCATCAGCCATTCCATTATCAATAGAGACAAACATTCCAAACTTATGTACAGAAACAACTTCACACTCAATTATTTGATTAATACGTTCTTGGTATATCAATGCTATAAGACGGTCTATGGTTTTTCGTTCTGCGACTATTGCCTTCCTTTCAGTATTTGAAATGTGCTCACAAACTAATTCTAAGTCACTATTTTTCTTTGGATATGTTGTGTTTTTCTTTTTTTGTTTTGCATTTATTATTTGGATAATTTGCCTATGTATAAGTAAGTCAGCGTAACGCCTGATTGGTGAGGTAAAATGGACATAGTTTTTAAGAGCTAAGCCAAAATGTGATTTATTAAGATTATTATATTTTGCTTGAGACTGACTTCTTAAAATTGATTGATTTATAATTTCAAAATCTGAAGTTTCTCGAGTTTGTTCTAGAATTTTATTCATTAATGATGGATGTGGTATTTTCCCAATTAAATTATTTGCTAATGGTTTCCCGATTAAATCTATTAAAGCTTGATACTTTTCTGGACTTGGCGGCTCATGAATACGGTAAATTGATTCATTGTTATATTTTTGTATTTCTTCTGCGGCAGAGACATTAGCAAGAATCATTAATTCTTCAATAATCTTATTACTTCTTAAACCGTAAACTTTTTTTACTTCAGTCGGCCAATTTTTATTATCAAACAATATTTTTTTTTCTGGTAAATCTAAATTCAGTGCACCACGTTTATTTCTTACTTTTTCAAGAGTTGAATAAACATCATATAAAGATTTTATAACATCTATAATTTCTGTTTCATAATTAGAGTGTGATGTTTTATTTTCAATAATATTTTCAACTTCATCATAAGTTAGTCTTTTTTTTGAATTAATTTTTGATCTAAAAAATTTATGAGATAATTTTTTACCATCATTATTTAGTGTCATGTCTACAGTTAAGCATAATCTATCTACATTTGGCTTGAGAGAACAAAGTTCGTTTGATAACTCTTCGGGAAGCATAGGGATAACTAAATTAGGTAAATATACCGAATTACCTCTTTCTTTTGCTTCTTTATCTAAATAAGAACCCGATTTAACATAATAAGATACATCGGCAATAGATACTAATATCCTCCATCCACTATTATCTAATAATTTTTGAGCAAAAACAGCATCGTCAAAATCTTTTGCATCTTCTCCATCTATTGTTACAAAAGGAACAGATGATAAGTCAGTTCGTACATCATAATCATGTGTATTAAGTGATTTTATTTCTTCTTTAATATTTTGGTTAAAATTTGTTTTTATATCATTTTCTTTAATTGATAGATGAGAAAATGTTTTGGGATCAAAAGAGGAGCCAATTACTTCTAATATTTCTGCTAACAAATTTCCATTTTTGTTCCCTAATTTATTTTTTTTGATTTTCTTGATCTTAAGTTTATTTAATGTTTTGCCGGAGGCAATTTGAGCCCTTACGATATCACCATTTTTAATTGAATATTTGTCTGATGGTATAGGTTTTATATTTTCTTTATACTTTGATCTATCCAATTCTTGGAGTACGAGGTTCTTCGATTTTAATTTTACTTCTGCAAAAAACTGTTTTCTTACAATATTAACTTTTTTAATTATTTTAATAAGTTTCCATATATTTTTTCTTAACTGAACTTCTAATAATAAAATATCACCAAGGCCAAAAACTATATTATTATGATTAAATGGTATGTCTATGTGATTAATAATTTGGTCTTCGTTTTCAAATTTACCAATAGAAAAACCATCATCATCAATGCTGATTACAGTCGCGGATAGAATTTTAGTAATTTTAGTTGATTCCAATTTTTTTAATTTGTTTTACAACTTTATGATTTACCATAAAGATTATTTGGTTTTTTTAGATTTATTTGTTTTTTTGCTTGATCTTTTGGGTCTGGCAGCTTTTGCAATTAATAATTCAATAGCCTTGTCTAAATTTATTTCTTCAATAGAAATATCCTTTGGTAAAGTAGCTCTTAATTTATTATGCTCAACATATGGTCCAAATCTTCCAGATTTTACAAAAATTTTGCCACCGCCATCTGGATGATCTCCTAATACCTTACCAAGTTTTTCACTGTTTTCAGCGATAAGTACCACAGCATGATTAAGACCTAAGTTTATGACCGTTTCATCGGCAGGTAAACTTATAAAATTTATATCATATTTCAAATAAGGGCCGTATCTTCCAATACCTGCTGAAATGTCTTGGCCGCTTTCAGGATGTTGTCCAATCAGTCTTGGCAAAGACAGAAAAGCTAGAGCCTTTTCTAAGTTAATATCTTTAGCGCTGACTTGCTTGGGGATACTAGTTCTTTTAGGTTTTTTTTCATCTCCAAGTTGAAGATAAATACCATATGGTCCTTTTTTAATAAACACATTTAGCCCTGTAGCAGGATCAATCCCTAAAACACCATCGTTACCAGGAATAAAATTCTCATTATCATTATTTTCATTTTGATCCTGGTTACTTGCAATTTGTTTTGTGAATTTACATTCTGGGTAATTTGAACAGCCTATAAAAGCACCATATTTGCCTAATTCCAAACCTAAATTTCCATTTGAACAAGTAGGACATTTCCTGTTGGGTTTTCCATTTTTTATATCATCTGAAGGAAAAAAAAGCTCGGCTAATTCTTTTTCCAAGGCTTCAAGTATTTTATCTCTTTCGAGCTCGGTCATTTTATTTAAATGAGGTTTAAAACTATCCCAAAACTCTTTTAGTAAATTTTTATAATTAAGTTTTCCATCAGACACTTTATCTAATTGTTTTTCTAAATCTGCTGTGAAATCATATTCAATATATTTTCCAAAAAAATTATTCAAAAATGCAGTTAAAATTCTTCATCTTTCTTGAGGAAT
>Ga0213859_10001550_pt1 | contig 10201 bp, 8 predicted proteins | sample PICome_2_FD_160133 | JGI IMG/M metagenome (GOLD analysis project Ga0213859, IMG submission 160133) | Coastal seawater microbial communities near Pivers Island, North Carolina, United States - PICO304 | ecosystem: Environmental > Aquatic > Marine > Coastal | place: USA: North Carolina | collected... | reverse complement strand
CAACTGCAAGAGAACTTTTAGCAAGACTTGCAACTGCATATGAGAACTTGCCCAAATGGATGCAACAGGGTATTCTTGTATGGAACAAAGGTAATATAGAATTAGAAAATGGATCAAAGATACTGGCTGCTTCTACGTCTGCAAGTGCTGTCCGAGGCATGTCGTTTAACATTCTCTTCCTCGACGAATTTGCGTTCGTTCCAAACCATGTTGCAGATGCCTTCTTTGCCTCTGTTTATCCTACTATTACTTCTGGTAAATCAACGAAGGTAATTATTGTTTCAACGCCTCATGGTATGAACCACTTCTATAGAATGTGGCATGATGCAGAGAAAGGTAAGAATGAATATATCCCAACTGATGTTCATTGGTCAGAAGTTCCTGGTAGAGATGAAGTTTGGAAAGAACAGACTATTAAGAACACATCTGAGCAACAGTTCAAGATTGAGTTTGAGTGTGAGTTTCTTGGTTCAGTTGATACACTGATTGCACCAAGTAAACTTAAATCACTTATCTATGATAATCCAATCAAACAGAGTGCAGGTCTTGATATTCATGAAGAACCAAAACCAGATCATGATTACATAGTCACTGTTGATGTTGCTAGAGGAGTAGGAGAGGATTATTCAGCATTTATTGTTGCAGATATAACAACCTTCCCACATCGTGTTGTTGGTAAGTATAGGAATAATACCATCAAACCTATGTTGTTTCCAAATATTATTTGGGAAGTGGCAAAGTCTTATAACAATGCATTTATCTTATGTGAGGTCAATGATATTGGGGACCAGATTGCATCCATCCTTCAATATGACCTAGAGTATCAAAATCTACTGATGTGTGCTATGAGGGGTAGAGCAGGTCAGGTAGTTGGTCAAGGATTCTCTGGAACAAAGACACAACTTGGGGTCAAGATGTCAAAAACAGTCAAGAAGATTGGTGCACTCAATCTCAAGACTATGATTGAAGAAGATAAATTAATCTTTAATGATTATGAGATTATATCTGAACTTACAACATTCATTTCAAAAGGTAATTCATTTGAGGCAGAAGAGGGATGTAATGATGACCTTGCAATGTGTCTTGTAATCTATGCATGGTTAGTTGCTCAGGATTACTTTAAAGAGTTGACTGACCAGGATGTTAGAAAGAGATTATACGAAGAACAGAAAAATCAAATTGAACAAGACATGGCACCTTTCGGATTTTTAGATGATGGAATTGGTGATGATGCATTCGTAGACTCTGAGGGTGATAGGTGGACTAGTGCAAATCCATATGATGAATATGGTAGTACTGCCGGTGGATGGACACTATGGAATTACTAACATGAATTTTGAGGAGCAGATAGAATTCAATCACTTATTACTCACAGAAAGAAAATGTAATAAGTGTGGGAGAACCAAAAATCTTTTAGATGGGTTTTATAGAACTAGAAAAGATAGGGGCCCAGTTCTCTCTTCTTATTCTTATGAGTGTAAAGAATGTACCATCAAAAGAGTTTTAAATTCTAGAAGTTGTAAAACTGATATTAAATACGAACCAGTTCCTAGAATAAAAGACGTATATCCAGATTGGTAGTGTTCACTTCCTGTTTCCCCTATCAAAACAGTCAAATTTCTAAATACTAATAGATTTACGAGACCCAAAGGAGAGAGAAAACATGGCTACTCCTCAATTATCTCCAGGAGTATTAGTCAGGGAAGTTGACTTAACTGTTGGTAGAGCTGAGAATGTTCTGGACAACATTGGTGCAATCGCTGGTCCATTCCCAATCGGACCCATTGACGAACCAATCACGATTGAAACGCAACAACAACTCCTGGATACTTTTGGTAAGCCAATTAGTAGTGACAGACAATACGAGTATTGGATGACTGCTAATTCTTTCCTTTCTTACGGAGGAATTCTTAAAGTTGTTAGAGTTGACAATTCTGGACTCAAAAACTCCAATGCAGGTGTTGGTCAGTCATTTTCAAATAGTCTTAAGATCAAGAATTTAGATGATTATGAGACCGAATTTGAAACATCTTCGGAATTTTATTGGGCTGCCAAAAATAGTGGAAAGTGGGCTGATGAATTGAAGGTTTGTATTATTGACAATAAGGCTGACCAAGTTATTGGTATTACTACTACTAACCTTGAAAATCAAAACTTTGTTGTTGGTTATGGTATCACACAAACTATATCAAACGTTAAAATTCCTGGTACTGATGGCACTACAAGTAGTTTCTCTGGTGTTATTAAAGGAATTATTACCGGAGTTTCCACTGATACTGTAAATAGTAATAGTAAAGTTGAAGTAAAAGTTGTATCAAGAGTTAGTACTGCTGGTGTAGAGACTCCAATCAATTATAAACAGCTTGATAGCGCAAGTTCATTTTCTGCCAATACTGTAATACCTGTTAATAACGATAATACATTTACTGGTATTGCTGCACAATCAGTAACTGACTGGTACGATTCACAGACACTTGGTCTTGATAATAGTACTGTATTCTGGAAATCTATCGCAGGTAGACCAGTAACTAATAATTACGTAAGTAAGAGAAGTGGTTCGAATGATGCAATTCACGTTGCAGTCGTAGACGATACTGGCAATGTAACTGGTATTCAAGGAAATATCCTTGAGACTTTTACATTCCTTTCAAAAGCAAAAGATGCAACCGCTGATGGTGACAATCCAACAAGAATTTATTATAAGGACTTTATTGCACAAAATTCGAAGTATATTTTTGCAGGCAAAAATCCATCAACAGCAAGTGACTCTTTCTGGAAAACAGAACCTATTGCATCTGGTTTCTCCACATCATACACCGAATACACGGTTGCACAAGGTATTTGGGGACAAGAAGCTCAAGATGTAAACTTCTCCTCTCTTGGTCAAGTAACCTATCCACTTACTGGTGGTAAAGATTACGGAACTAATGGAGACGGATTTTTGGCAGAACTCGGAGGTTTAATTACAGGTTATGGACACTTTGCAAATAAAGATGAAGAAGAAGTAGATTATCTCATCATGGGTCCGAGTGTCGGAGACAATAGAGAAAATACCCAAGCAAAAGCTAATTATTTAATTAGTATTGCTGAGGATAGAAAGGATTGTGTTGCTACAATTTCCCCAGTCAGAAGTGATGTTGTGAATGAAACAAATTCAACAAATCAAACTAACAATATTCTAACGACTTTTAGTCCTATCACTTCTTCATCTTATGCAATATTTGACTCGGGCTATAAGTACACCTTTGATAGATTTAACAACGTATTCAGATACATCCCAACCAATGGTGATGTCGCTGGTCTGTGTGTAAGAACTTCTATCGAAGCATTCCCTTGGTTCTCACCTGCTGGTTTACAAAGAGGTGTTCTGAATAATGCAGTCAAGTTGGCATATAACCCAACTAAGGCTCAGAGAGATGTTCTCTATGGTTCAAGAATCAACTCCATCATTACTCAAAGAGGTGCTGGTATTGTTCTCTTCGGTGATAAGACTGGTCTTGGATTCTCCTCTGCCTTCGATAGAATCAATGTTAGAAGATTGTTCCTGACTGTAGAACAAGCACTTGAGGGAGCTGCGAATGCTCAACTCTTTGAGCTCAACGATTCAAACACAAGAGCTAATTTTGTCAACATTGTTGAACCTTATCTCAGAGATGTTCAAGCTAAAAGAGGTATCATTGACTTCTTAGTTGTTTGTGACGAGACAAACAACACACCTGATGTTATTGACAACAATGAGTTCAGAGCTGACATCTTCCTGAAACCATCCAAGTCTATCAACTATGTCACACTGACATTTGTTGCTACTAGGACTGGTGTTGACTTCCAAGAAGTTGTAGGATCTGTTTGATTTTATTAAATAACTAAGGAGGATTAACCAATGGCACAAACAAAATCCCTTTCACAATTTAAATCGAGACTTGCGGGTGGAGGGGCCCGCCCAAATTTATTTGAAGTCACGATGCCCGCATTCCCATCAGCTGTTGCTGATGCATGGGGAGGTGGAGACCAGGCTGAAAGTGGAACTTTCAAGTTCCTTTGTAAGGCAGCTGCACTTCCTGCATCGGTTGTTGCATCTTACAATGTACCTTTCAGAGGTAGAAACTTGAAGGTTGCTGGAGACAGAACTTTCAATCCTTGGACTGTTACCATCATCAATGATGAGGACTTCCAACTCAGAACTGCATTTGAAAGATGGGCCAACGTCATCAGTAAGCTTGATGATGCAACTGGTGTTACCAACCCAACTTCATACATGACTGATGCATACGTTCAACAGTTAGGTAGAGGTGCTGAAAGATTTGCAACCACGAATGAAGGTGGTGAGTCAGCTGTTCTCAGAACTTATAAGTTCTTTGACATCTTCCCAACTAACATCAGTGAAATTGCTCTGAGTTATGATAGTTCAGATACATATGAGACTTTTGACGTAACCTTTGAAGTTCAATACTTCACTATTGGTAACTCACTTGAGTCTAGTGCTTCTAACGCTGGTGAAGTTCTGATTGAATGATAAATAACTAGACAAGACAGTCTAGTAAATATAATGGCCAGATTATTTGGTTTTTCAATTGAAGATAGCGAAAAGACCCCTGCTGGTGCAGTTTCTCCAATCCCACCCTCTAATCAGGATGGAAGTGAGAACTTTGCCAGTAGTGGTTTTTTTGGTAGTTACAATTTAGATATTGAGGGTCTCTATAAAAATGAGACCGACTTAATTAGAAGATACAGACAAATGGCTCTGTATCCAGAGTGCGATAGTGCCATTGAAGATATTGTAAATGAAGCAATAGTATCGGACACAAATGATAGTCCTGTTAAGATTGAACTATCAAACTTAAAGGCTAGTGATAAGATTAAAAATATTGTAAGAGATGAGTTTAGTTATATTCTTGAACTTTTAGACTTTGATAAGAAGTCACATGAAATCTTTAGGAATTGGTATATTGACGGAAGACTTTATTATAATAAAGTTATTGACCTCAAGAATCCTCAAGAAGGAATTCAAGAACTGAGATATATTGATGCATCAAAGATTAGATATGTAAGAAAATTGAAAAAGACTGGTGAGGATAGTATTCAGTCAGCGAGATCTCAGTTCAATAATTCAGATAATCTTTCATATAATTATCCTGAGATTGAAGAATATTTTATCTACACACCCGATAGTTCAACTGGTACAAGAGGTTCAGGTTACGGAGGTAATCCTCAAAAGGGTATCAAAATGACCCGTGATTCTATCACTTATTGTACATCAGGTTTAGTAGATAGAAACAAAGGTCTTACATTATCTTGGTTACATAAGTCAATCAAACCTCTGAATCAGTTGATGATGATTGAGGATTCATTGGTCATCTATCGTCTTTCCAGAGCTCCAGAACGTAGAATTTTCTATATTGATGTTGGCAATCTTCCAAAGATTAAAGCAGAACAATATCTTCGTGATGTGATGATGCGTTATAGAAATAAGTTAGTCTATGATGCAAATACTGGTGAGATTCGTGATGATAAAAAGTATATGTCTATGATGGAAGATTTCTGGCTTCCTAGAAGAGAAGGTGGTAGAGGAACTGAAATTACTACTCTTCCTGGTGGTCAGAATCTTGGAGAGATCACAGATATTAATTATTTTCAGAGAAAATTATATAGAGCTCTAAATGTTCCAGAAACTCGTATTGAGGGAGAAGGTGGTTTCTCTCTTGGTCGTTCTTCTGAAATTTTAAGAGATGAGATTAAGTTTTCCAAGTTTGTTGGAAGAATGAGAAAGAGATTCTCATCTATGTTCAATGATATGTTGAGAACTCAACTTCTTCTCAAGAATGTTGTAACTCCAGAAGATTGGGAATACATGGCAGATCATATTCAGTATGACTTCATGTATGATAATCACTTTGCAGAACTTAAGAATGCAGAACTTACAACAGAAAGACTGAATCTTGCACAACTTGCAGAACCTTATGTTGGTAAGTATTACTCGCAGGATTATGTTCGTCGTCAGATTCTACGTCAAACTGATGAGGAGATTATTGAACAGGATACTCTTATCGAGAAAGAGATTGAGAATGGTGTAATTCCTGATCCAAATGCAATGGTAGATCCAATGACTGGAGCTCCTATGGATCCCGGTATGGGAACTGGTGGTGGAACTCCAGATGCAATTCAAGCACCAACTTCACCTAAGGATCCAGAAGCTAACGGTGTTTCTAGTCCCGAAGGCGGTATCATCTAAATAATTTTTGTAGAATTAATTCTTTTTTATGGACGAACTTATGAATATGCTCGTCAGTCCAGACGAGTCATCATCACAAATTAGTGATAAGATCAAAGATATTTTGTTTGCAAAAAGTGCAGAAAATATTGAAGCCATTAGACCTAACGTAGCATCAACAATTTTCGACGGTCCAGAAGATGAAGTTGAAGACGAAATTGAATCAGATATTGATTCAACAGAAGTTGATGATGGGGAATAATAAATAAGTATTATAGAACTATATCAGTATAATGTCAGCAACTAGACCCGTTGGAATTAATAGTACTATTGCTACAAGTGGTACTTCTGCAACAACAACAGCCTTTCAACAACAATCCGATACTTTGAGGATTGTTGCAGAAACAGCCGGAGTTCATGTTACTTATGGTGCAAACCCAGTTGCAACCACTACTGATTATTATGTGTCAACTACAGACACTGCTGAAATTTCACTGGGTCCTGTGTCATCTCAAAGAGTTGTAGGAATTACAACTGGTACCACCACAACTATTGATTTCCCAGAGGGAACAGGTAGTCCTTTTGATGTGGGTGATTCAGTCACATTAACTGTAACTGGTCAATCAAACTTTGACTTTGAACATAAGACTGTGCAGAGTGTAAATAACACTTCTGGTGTTGGGGGTTATTTCAACACAAGAATTGTGGTTGATCATGATTCAAGTTCAGTCACTGATGTATTTTCATCTCCAGATGCAACACTGAGAAAGTCTTTCAAAGTTGCTGTAGTCACAGATTCTGGAACTGGCAAGGCATTCATCCAACAAGTACAAGTATCCTGAGAACAATGAAACTAATCAGAGAAGAAATCGAAACAGTTGATTTTATCGTTGAGGAAAAGAACGGTAAAAAGTCTATGTTTATTGAAGGTATTTTCCTTCAAGGTGATATCTGCAATCGTAATGGTAGAATGTATAAAATGGATACTCTAAGAAAAGAGGTCCAAAGATATAACGAGAATCACATTCAAGCTGGTAGAGCACTTGGAGAACTCGGACACCCTGATGGCCCGACAGTTAATCTGGATCGTGTCAGCCACAAAATTGTTTCGCTCAAAGAGAACGGAACCAATTTTATCGGTAAAGCAAAAATCCTTTCGACTCCAATGGGTAAGATTGCAGAATCGCTCATTGGAGAAGGAGTTAAGCTTGGTGTTTCTTCTAGAGGTATCGGATCTTTGATGCAAACGAAAGAAGGTGTCAATGTTGTTGGTCCCGACTTTATGTTAGCGACTGCTGCTGATATTGTTGCTGATCCTTCTGCTCCTGATGCATTTGTTGAAGGTATCATGGAAGGTAAAGAATGGATCTGGGATGGTGGTATCCTCAGAGAATCACTTGCATCCAAAACTTATAAGTCCATTAATACTCTTGTCACTCAAAAACAGCTTGATGAGAAAAAGGCTGATCTATTCAATGACTTCTTAAATAGTCTTTGATAATACTTATTGAAATATATAAATTATAAATAAATATAGATTAAAAAAGGTTAATCGGAGTAACTTCAAATGTCTCGTGGAGATTTACAAGAAATGGAGCAATCTAAAACTGCTGTGAACGCGAACGCCAAACCTGCTGAGCCTATGCATAAGCTCTCCAATCCAGGTGAAGGTCAGTCAGTTTCTTATGACGATCTTGGTGGTCCTACCCCTGAGAACTACAGACCAACAGACGATTCTGCAAAACTTAGCGAACCTAAGATTGCAACTGTTGCTGATGTAGTCACAAAGAAGGCTAGGAAAGCTGAAGCAATGGCTAAGATGTCTAAGATGGAGGAAACAGAAACAGAAGAGGAAGTCCTCGAAGAGGAGGAGACTGTATCCGAATCTGAAGAAGTTACCGAAGAAACTGTTGACATCGAAGAAGATGTAAACGCACTTCTTGGTGGCGAAGAACTCTCCGAAGAATTCAAAGAAAAGGCAAGAGTCATCTTTGAAGCAGCATTAACCTCAAAAATCAAAGAAATCCAGGAAACCCTGGAGGTCCAGTACGCTGAGCGTCTGGAAGAGGAGAGACAATCCCTGAAGGGAGAACTCACCGAAAGAGTTGACTCATACCTCGAATATGTCTGCCAAGAGTGGATGAAAGAGAATGAGTTAGCAATCGAACATGGTCTCAAGACCGAAATGACTGAATCCTTCCTGTCTGGCATGAAGGGTCTTTTTGAAGAACATTATGTAGTAATCCCTGAAGATAAGTATGATGTACTTGAGAGCATGGTAGAAAAACTTGATGATATGGAGACAAAACTCAATGAGCAAATCGACAAGAACATCGGTCTGAACAAGAGACTCGCTGAGTCTACTGCAGATGTAGTTCTTTCGGTTGTCTCTGAAGGTCTCGCCGAGACACAGAAAGAGAAGCTCGCTTCACTTGCTGAAAGTGTAGAGTTTGAAAGTGAAGAAGAATATCGTGAAAAGTTGGAGACCTTGAAGGAGTCATACTTCTCTAAGGCCCCTACTGCAAAATCTGAAGCACCACAAACCCTTTCTGAGAGTGTTGATTCAACACCCGCTCCCGTAGCATCTTCTATGGAAGTATATCTCAGAACTCTGGGTGCATTCAAAAAGTGAATTTAATATTCATTCAAACAAAAACAACTAAAAGGTAAAAGCAAATGTTTCAATCAGAACATCTGCAGGAAAAGTGGAGTCCACTTCTCGACTATGAAGGTCTTGATCCCATCAAAGATTCTCATCGTCGTTCTGTAACCGCAGTCCTGCTCGAAAACCAAGAGAAATTCCTCCGTGAGGAGCAAGCATTCCAGTCAGGTATGAACCTGATGGAAACCCCAACCAACTCTGCAAACGCTGCTGGTGCATCCGGTGGTTTCAGTGCGGGTTCCGCAGAAGCCGGTCCTACCGCTGGTTTCGATCCAGTCCTGATCTCCCTGATCAGACGTTCAATGCCTAACCTGGTCGCATATGACCTGGCTGGTGTTCAACCAATGAACGGTCCTACTGGACTCATCTTCGCAATGCGTTCACGTTACGAGCAACAACTCGGTGGCGAAGCATTCTATAATGAGGCAGATACCGCATTCTCCGGTCAAGATGCTAATGACGATCTGATCGCTGGCTTTACCGATGGTCCAGCTGGTATGGGTACTACCTCACAAGCAGGTACTAATCCTTCACTTCTTAATCCTGTTGGTACTGCAACCTCTACCGCATATAATGTCGGTCAGGGTATGGTAACAGGTGACGGTGAAACACTTGGTAGTGAAACCGCCACAGATTTCAACCAGATGGCTTTCTCAATCGAGAAAGTTACTGTAACCGCTAAGTCAAGAGCACTCAAGGCTGAGTACTCCTTAGAACTGGCACAAGACCTGAAGGCAATTCACGGTCTGAACGCTGAAGCAGAACTTGCTAACATCCTCTCTACTGAGATCCTCGCAGAAATCAACAGAGAAGTCATCAGAACAATCTACAAGATTGCTGAGCAAGGCGCTGTTTCTAACACCGCAACTGCTGGTGTATTTGACCTCGACATCGACTCCAACGGTCGTTGGTCTGTTGAGAAGTTCAAGGGTCTTCTGTTCCAGATTGAGAGAGATGCTAACGCAATCGCTCAGAGAACTCGTCGTGGCAAGGGCAACATGGTTCTGTGTTCAGCAGACGTTGCTTCCGCACTGGCCATGGCTGGTATCCTGGATTACACCCCCGCACTGAATGCAAACCTGAATGTTGACGACACTGGTAACACCTTTGCCGGTACAATCAACGGTAAGTTCCGTGTATACATCGATCCATATTCGGCAAACCTGAGTGCTGCTAATGCTGCTACCAACGGTGGTAACCAGTATTACGTTGTTGGTTATAAGGGTTCTTCACCTTATGACGCAGGTCTCTTCTACTGCCCATATGTTCCCCTCCAGATGGTTCGTGCCGTTGGAGAGAACACCTTCCAGCCTAAGATCGGCTTCAAGACC
>Ga0213859_10001549_pt1 | contig 10206 bp, 9 predicted proteins | sample PICome_2_FD_160133 | JGI IMG/M metagenome (GOLD analysis project Ga0213859, IMG submission 160133) | Coastal seawater microbial communities near Pivers Island, North Carolina, United States - PICO304 | ecosystem: Environmental > Aquatic > Marine > Coastal | place: USA: North Carolina | collected... | reverse complement strand
ATTAATATAGAAAAAATCTTTAGACTCGTCTATCTCCACATCAAAAATAGTGGGTTGTGCCAAAACGTCATTAGAAAATTTCCAAATATACTCATAGTCTTTGTCTTTACTATAATCAAAAACTTTTCTATCGTTATCAAAGGTGCCAAAAGTATGGCCCAAATTTTCACTTTCCAAAATTTCAACCTTTGGTTTTCTTAAAATATTGTCTATTTCTGATTTGAAACCTTGGATATAATCTTTTTCACCATTAACACTATACACAACGGTATTGAATTCTTCTACCCATGCACTGTTATATTTAGCAAATTCCCATGCTCTACTTACACTACGAGCATCATCTAATGTATCCACAAATGCAACTAATGATTTAGAAGTTATATTTTTTAGACTTATCATTTAACATCCATTCAATTGTAGTCAATAAAGAAGTTTGAAAATCAATAGGCTGTTGCCAACCCATATCTCTGAGTTTTGAGCCATCTAAACTATACCGTTTGTCATGACCGGGTCTAGCTTTATCGCAATCCACATATTGTAGTCGTGCTTCTTTACCCATTAATTCAGCAATAGCCTTAACAAGATCATCATTGTGTTGTTCTGTGTCTCCTACGACATTATAATGAGCCCCCGGTGTACCATGTTTTAACAAGAACAATGTAGCATTAGCAGCATTACGAGCATGCAACCAATGTCTTTGTCCAACATACAGAACTTTGTCACCATCCATTTTTGCATGAATGGGTATAATTTCGTCGTTGTGTATTCTATCTATAGCTTTGGCTACTAACTTTTCTTTGTGTTGTCTAGCCCCATATAGATTCATTGTATAGGTACTGATAATAGGCAAATTATATGTATTCCAGTAGGCTATGCCTGCTGCACCTTGTCCGGCTTTACTAGCACTATACGGATTACTCGGTCTCCATCTGTCATCTTCTTTAAAGTCGTAATTGTCTGGAGCAGGACCAAAAACTTCATCTGTCAAGTAATTAATAAATAAAGCATCAGGATTGGTCTTTCTGTACCACTCTAATAGATTGACAGTACCCATTACATTATCTTCAAAAAACTGTTTAGGATGAGTAATACTACGATCAACATGGCTATTAGCAGCTATATGAACAATATAATCTACTTTCCCAATAGACTCCTCTATGTGCGGAGGAATATCAAACTTTAAATCGTGATAAACTAATTTAATCCTATCTGCATGTTTTCTGACATGTAAACTTTCTAATAGTCTTTCCAAGTCTCCTACATAAGTCAATCTACACAAGCATACGATATTCCAATCTGTATTAACCAATAATTCCTCTACAAAGTGAGAACCTAAAAACCCTGCTGCTCCTGTTACTAAAATTGACTTAGGCATTTTATTTCCTTGTTAATAATTTAGAGTTACTTGTTGGATTATGTTGTGCTGGTTGACCCCATTTTTGTTTAAAAAACAGATGACAATTTTGTTCATCTTGTTGTGATTTAGCAATTCGTTCAGGAGTCTTGTGCGATATTGAGACAAAATGATAAAAATGTAGTTGGTATGTTCTTAACATTTTCATACCATTCATTTCACATTTCATAAAAAATTCCCAATCTGCTACCATACCCGGTAAACCGGGATAGTCACTATCAAAACCTCCACATCTTAAAAAATTAAATTTATCAATATATATAGGAAAGGTGGAGCCTGTATATTCTATCATGTCTTTTTTTACAGTTTCTTCATAGTCCCAAAACTTTTGCAAGTCAAAATCCTCAATAGTTCTGCCTAAGTCATGGATATGAAATTGGCGAAACATACTATTATATGGTTCAATATGGTTTGGTGCAACTACCGAGTTTTTGATATCTAGGTTTAGTAGTGTCGTATCCCAATGTTTTGGAAAAACATTATCATCATTAACAATTAAAATATTATCGTATAAAGATGCATAGACTCCCAAATTAGTGGCTTTACAAGTACCAACATTTTGTTTTAAAATTAAAGGACTAATATGATTGGAATATTTTTCTAGAACATCTTTATTACTATTAAAATCACCATCTATAACAACTACTATATTATTTAATTTGTCTTGACCCTGTATTGCAGACCGCAAACAGAGATCAAGAGCAGCAGGCGTATTAAGCGTAGGAATAACAACACTAATCATATAATTTGTAATAGCCTCCCAGTTTAAATTTTATATTATGATTAATAGATCCTGTGTCACTAGGAATATAATTATCATATGCTATGACTCTAAAATCAATACTCACACGACTTTTACCTGTTGTATTAATTTTATTACCATGAGTTAAATTAGACGCATCCCAACGTATACATTGACCATAATTACATTCCATAGCAGAAAAATCTTTTTTATTTTCTTCTGACTCTACCCATATAGTATTACTATCAAAAGCATTTGTAAAGGGCAAAAAGAAATTTAGTTCTTGTACTTGTTCTGCCCAATTACTATCTCTATAGTGTTTATCTTTATGATACTCGCCTATAGCTACATTATTAGGATAACATATTCTAAATGTCGGATATTGCTGTACAACTATTTTAGTTTTATATAGTGGTCTTACATATTGTTTTATAAAACTTTCGTAGAGTAGAGGAAATTCTGACTCTTTCATCCATGAGTAAAACTTCTTGTGGTGGACAGTAGACTGATCGTGAGGTCTATCTAATACAGATATATCGCTACTAATATTTTCTAAATTATCTACTTCGAATAGCGATGACAATATTTTACTAAAATTAAACTTGTTAATATCATAATCAAATTTAAACACTTTTCCTCCAGTTGATTAGTGGCGATAACCATTGAGATTCTCCGTGTGTAGAATATGCAGGAATAGAGGATAGTACATTTCTACCCTTTTTATTTAATTCCAAAAACATTTTAAAATCATCTGGATAACTACCACTAGTCCAGCGTCTTATTATTTCTTCATCTTCTCGTAAGTATTCGACTCTTGATGCAAAAGTCATTGTTGTTGAATTTGTAATTTTCCAATGTGTAGAGGGTGTCAGGTAAACTTTTGTACTTTCCGCACCTCCTTGACAATAAGGATTTCCTCCAATACTAGGATCTAAATATTTATCTGGATGGTCATATAAAGTAACATATGCAATACCAAAGTCTAATCCTTCTTTTAAAATATTGTAACTATTAGGCAAATGCAGATAGTCATTCTCTACAAAATACACGTATTGACTATTGTTTAATTTCAATGCTTCGTCTAAGGCTAGGTTAAAAGTACCAGCACCATGACCAATACTCACCTTACTGATATTAGAGACATCAATATATTTACATATCATCTCGTATGTATCATCAGAAATATTGTCTGCAATTACATGTATGTCATTAGGATTGAAATGTTTACAAAAATTACTTAAACAATTTTGATTATTAATATAGTCAGGTTTAACTTTATTATAACCTGTATCACTAATACGATAATAAATTTTCATAGAATAACAAGGCCTGTTCCAGAAGAGTGTCCTATGTGAGTTAGATCGTATTTCTCTAAAGTAATATTGTTCCAAAAATCTTTCATTGCATTATTCAAGTATATATCATCTAATAGTAAATGACCATGCCAATTATTGTCTACTAAAAAATCTAATATCTCTTTCTCTGTTTTACCGGAATGATCTATGTCAAGCATAATAAATGGAGAACTATGTATTTCTTCTATGGGTTGTTCCATAAAATTACCCACAATCCATTCAATATTATCAGGGGTATTTCTTATTTGTACACAATCTACTATGTCGAAACTTTTTATTGTATTGCTTTTATTGTATGCTAAAGCTAAAGCAGAACAACCTCTATAGGTACCAATATCATATAGTAGAGCATTGTTGTATAGTGTACTTATGTGTGCTAATAATGGGTAATGTTCTTGTCCCGGATGTAGTACAAAAAAACCTCTAGATTCCATATTAGTTATACATATAGATAGGTCTAGCAAATTAATTTTTTCTAAATCTTCTTTATTAAACATTTATGAATTCTTTCTACTCGTATTTTGAAAAGTATAATCTGGATGAATAAAACACTTTCCATTAAAAGGACGGGAGAATTCTTCTTCAACCAAAGAACTCCAATCTCTATCTTTATTATGTCCCCAAGTCCTAACTTTGTTTAACATCTCTTCTTTACTTCTTACCCAGCTATAGTGATGTATCATAGGTGTGTTGTCAACTTTTGTCATTCTCGGAGTATTAGTATATTCAAACTGTTCTCGTTCCCTACCATAATCATTTAGGTTTATATTTGTTGCATAGTCTGACCTCACCAATACTACACTATCTTCCATTTGGTCAGCCCTATAATAAGGTTCTCTAAAATACCAATAATTTGCTAGCTTATAGGAATTGACGTTTGGATTTAAAGGTATTTGTTTTATAAATTTTTTAAATAATGCTGTGTCAACAATTTCATCTGTGTCTAAATACAATATCCAATCACAATTAGATTGAATATGTTGTGCTGCTATCAACCTAGAATAGTTGTGCCAATATCGTGCTGGCTTTCCTTCTTCCCATTCATAAACTAAAAATTTAGCTTTTGGGTTTTTATTTTGGTTTTGTTGTATAGTATCTAAATTTTCTAATGAACCATCAAAAAAATGATCAGACACAGAGACCACAACATCTGTACTAAATTCTAGTACTGAGTTGATACAATCGTCTATGAACTTTTCTTCATTAGAACAGTAGTTTATTATGGTCGATATCTTCATTGTATTTCATCAAGAGTTTGTATGTCTCTTAAATCCAAAAAAGTTTTTTTGTTTTTACTAAAGTCTTCCCAAGATAAATCTAAAGATGTTTCTGTGACCTTTTGTAGTTTAGTATTATTCTTTATTACTCCTATCCCAAAGTCTGTATCTAGAACAAAAGCAGTAGGATTAACCTGTTTTATTAAAACAAAAGCTTTCCATACATCTCCATTCCAACATATGCTTTCTCTGGGTACTCTTTGAGACAACTCATCTAAAGGATTACAGTCATGGAATAAAATATATCCTCCAGAATTGATACAGCCAATGCTATTATTAAAATCTTTTATAACCTGTTTGTATTCATGTAGCCCATCAATTAAAATTACGTCATATGATTCATCACATACATCAAAAAAATCATCGGAAGTCATCTTGTGTGTTACTTCGGGAATTGAAAAACCTTCAGACCCCGGTTCAACACCATGCTTTAAATCACAGTTAACTTCTTTGAAAGTAAATCCATCAAATATACCAATTTCTAAATATTTAGTAAAAGAATTAGTGTCAACCAAATGATTAATTATATTACTTCTGCGTAAAGTACTATTTATATTTTTTTGACATATATCACTTTGAGTATTATCTATCATCTTTTTATAGTCTCATATAAGGCGTTTTGTGTACGTTGCTTGTCTATGGCTTTATGATGTATTATAGCATATCTAGGATTGGCTGGCAAGGCTGCTGCATTTTCAAATCCTGTTAATTGTTCATGCACATTACCGACCCATTTAATTTTACCATTATTCTTATATATTCTAGGTTGGTAATCTGGCCAATTTATCCAGCCGTTTGTATTAATATCCCAGCCATATTTTTTTACATCATCTAAAGTATAGTCTGTTACAGTATTTACACGAGGCAAATGATAAAGGTCGTTGTTAAGATTAATAGACTCTCTCCAAATATTAATAGTTTCAATGGAAGCAAATTCATCAGCATCAAAATTAATGATATAATCTTTTTTAGCAAGACTGTTTGTAAAATTTTTCATATCTGCAAACTTTTTATCAAAATGATACCTGACATAATTATCTGCTATAGTAGAAGCGTATTCTTGAATTTTTACATCTATGTCTGTAAGCTTTTCTTTTTCTTCTCTAAAAGTATGTACTATAATTATTTCATCATTAGCATCTGTTTTAGCTTCTTGTAATAAAGGTAGTAGCCTTTTTAATTCTTCTAATTCATTATAGACCGTAACAGTATAAGATATGTTCATAAGCTATTATCCTAGAAAGGGTTTGTATAATTATACGGAACATTGCCCGATAACGATGTTAGTAGTTCACCACTGTTAATAAGAGTGTCAGACGATAGGCTGGTCGTAGTTATAATACGAGGAGATCTGATAGTACCATAATTTACTCCGCTTTGAAGAATTATAGCTTCAGTAGCAACGATATTACCATAATTAACAAAATTAACAAGTGTAACTCTTGGGGCTTTGATATCACCTAAAATAAATACGGGGTCGGCAACAGGCATTCTTCTACCATATATATCCACAGGACTAAATATCCATTTAGCGCCAGCACCGACTATAGATGCAGACCTGTTTCGCTGTCTTTTCAGGCTGTCATCGCTAGTTTCATCGTCTATGCTTATAGACCCTTCAAATATTGCTCCACCTGAATACCGTACACCCGGTCCTTGTTTTTGTATACCATCATATTGAAAACTGCATACATCACTTACTTCTACATTACATTCGGAACAAGTTAATTGTACTGTTGAACCAGTATATTCTCTTATTGTTTTAGGCGAAACTGTGGGAGGAGCATTTACATCTCCTTCGAGAGAAATAATTTCTTCAACATGTTCTGTATCGCCTTGAATAGATCCTAAAATTTTATTGTATCCTACACACCGAAAATTTTGAAGGAACTTTGCATCCAGCTCAATATTGCGGTCTCGTTCGCCTTCTAAATCTATGTCTCCTGCTTCCATAATAACTTTATCAAATATACAATTTTCATTTGCGGTGATAGTTCGTACTTTTGTTCTGCTTGGATCACCAAACGTCCATTGACTAATAAATTCATCATATGTTGCTTTTGGCACAGGTAATGCTCCGCTGCCAATTATTCCTGTGGCTTGTAAAGTTGTTAGTGTTAAATGTGTATTATTAGTTAATTTTATAAAGTCACTATTAATGATACCAGCACTTAATTTACAGTTATTAATTGCAATGGGTCCTCCTATAAATGATCTTATAGAACCTGATATATTATTGAGGAGTCCTGTGTTTGCTGTAATTTCTTCTATTGTAACTGTATTATTATGAGGTTCGTCACTAGAGTCACTGCCATTTATTTTAAAGCTGTCAGTAGCAATTGTTCTTATTGCTGTAGAACCCGAATGGCTTGGTCGTGTTGTGATACTGAGAGTGGCACTCGGTTGTATATTTATTGATGAGATAAAAGTTTTTTCTGCGGTATTCGATGTTGTTATATTAAAGATATTTTGGTTTCTACTACGTGGAACCTGCGAAGATACACCATTTTCAGTACTTACGTCTGTTGCAGGCATTACTATCCGTAAATTACCAATATTAGAAATACAGTTATTAGTAGAACTATTCATATCCATGCTAACAGCACCGAGGTCTTTCTCATTATTCAATAAGAGAGTAAAGTCTTGCCCCTCTTGTGCAATAGTTCTCAGTGGCTTAGAAAAAGATATATCTTGATATAAATGATCTCTATTACATAATTCTATATTCATATTTTTTAGCCTATGGTTTATAATAAGCAGCCTTATTTTTCAACATGTCTTTCCAAGCATTAATAGGATAAAACTGTCGATAGTCCAGTTTTTGTTCTGGAAATCCTTCATTTAGTGACATCGCAAATAACAGACCACAAGCTCTTTGCTCTTTAGTACAGTAGTATGGATCACATCTTCCCTCAATACCTGCTCCACATCCTTCATATTGTGACTTTACATAAGGATCATTGCAATCATTGATGATTGTATTAATACATACTTCTTCTCTACATCCATAAAAATCACTAGTAGGATAATAGTTTATCAAACATTTTAAATGACTCTCAGTTACTAAAAAACTACCCGTAGGCAAAGGACCCCAAGGAGGATGTCCTCCAGTATTCCATTCACCGAATGGTAATTGTAATACATAAACACATTCTGGGTAATCTACTTTAGTATCATCATATCCGATAATATTATACGTATGGTAAAATACACGATCTGGATAGGACACTCCTGTAGAATCCCTATTATTATTAAATCCCGTATTGGTTAAAAGCATGACCCCATAACCATTATATACTAAATCTTTAACTCTTTCAATCATCCAATCTGTATCAGTAGTCACATTTGCTTTTGAGTCTATAGTGGCTTTCAATATTATAGACATAGTTCTAACTCTATCTATTTTCCCATCTGAAAGGTCTACGTCAGCATCGTAATTATATCCATTTATTTTTTGAAAGTACGTTAAGAATAAATCATCTAAAGTAATAGGAGGATTTGTGCCGTCACACTGATTCGTAAAATCTCCATATCCATGATATATCTTTCTTTCAAGAATACCAACATGCTTTAATATTTCGCCTAATCTGCCGTTAAGTATGGTTCCATCGAAACTCCCATCATCTGATTTAATCCAATATGAAAAATCAACATCTCTATCTACAATAGATTGTTCATGACTATTTTGACATTCATTAATATGATATATACTACCTTCTCTACAGCAAGGACTATCGGGGTCTAAGACCTCACCCGTTACAGGATCTGTTTCACAGGGACTCCAAGCATAACACTGTGGAGGAGCATCTGAAGGGTTTGGGACAGGAACGAAACAACCATGAGAAGCACCCGGCGCTCCTCTGCCTCCAGAAGTAAGCGGAAAACATAACATTCCTACATCGTCTTTGACTGTCTTAGCAAGAATTTTACCACCAGGATCGTCAGACGACGCACCAGAAGCATCTATAGGTTCCCCTTTCTGTACTTTGCCACCCGGTCCTCTATAATTTTTTGCAGCAACTTTGTTGATCATATCTGGGCCACACATAAGTAAACAATCAGGCAATGATCTATGAGCAAAATATTCTAAATACTCTGTTGCCATTCTATGAGTCCAATTATCAGTAGTATTATTATTAGTTAGATAACAAGCTCTAGTTAAATCACAACAATTTCTAACAGAATAAGATGTACCTGCTGCTACAGTAGGCTGTCTTTCTTTATAGGCTTCGGCATCTAATACTTGTAAAAACTTAAACGTGGGAGATAATTTATTACTACCTGTTCCCTCTATATTTTTATAGCCGGGCGCATCTTCTATACAGGGATATTTAACTAATTTAAAAAAATTAACAATACGCTGTAAATTCATAGGTGTTCCTGCACCCATATCGTTGCCAGCTAATTGATCATACAATATTGATGCAGATATTTGCGTAAACGGGGTGGGTAGACCACCGATACAAGGATTGGTTGAGTACTCTTTATATAATTGTTGTGGACTAAGCATAATCGTAATTTATTAAGTATTTATCGTTAAGTTTATTATACATTCTTATTGTTTCTTTTTTTTGATTTTGCCAACTAATTCTTATGAACCTATCATTATCGCTAAGTATCTTACCGTAAACATTAGGGTTTTCTTGTACATAACACTCATTATTATAAAGTTTTACTAGATGTAGTCTATGTCCTTTTATTTTTGGATTTAAAATAATTTGAGTTTTGTGTGGTGCTCCGCATATGGTTTTATTATGATACTCCGCCATATACCCAAAAATTCTTTCCATACTATGTACATATGTGCCTCCGTTATCATCTTTTATTAGTCCCACTTCTTTAGAAAGTAGCTTTTTTAGGCGGGGTTCATTTATAACCGGTAATAATAATTTAGTTTTTATTGCAAAAATATTACCACCAATAAAACTTTTGATTCTTAGCCTACTATAATCTATACCAAGAATATCTACTATCTCAGCTATCTTATCAACATTAGTATACTCATTGTCTCTCATAATCATAGAATGAGAACCAACAATACCTATGTGATCCTGACTTAATCTGTCTAATGTCCAATGAAAGTTGTCTTTATATAAGATGTCATTACACAATAATACTCTCCAATTTACTTGTCTATTCATACCCCAATTATTCTTTTTAGAGTGTAACTTAAATAAATATGGATAATTATAACACTTTTCTAGTAAATTTAAAGTAGGTAGGATATCTGTGCCTCCATTGTCCAGATATTTTACACAGACATTAGAAAAGTTATCTCTAAATAAAGATACAGCCCGGGTATTATCATGGTCTTTACATACTCCAAGAAATATGTCTACATATTTATCATGAGGTTTGAGTAATTCTACAAATTCATTTGCTAAATCTGTATGATATAACCAGAGAATTATTGCTGAC
>Ga0213859_10001546_pt1 | contig 10212 bp, 1 predicted proteins | sample PICome_2_FD_160133 | JGI IMG/M metagenome (GOLD analysis project Ga0213859, IMG submission 160133) | Coastal seawater microbial communities near Pivers Island, North Carolina, United States - PICO304 | ecosystem: Environmental > Aquatic > Marine > Coastal | place: USA: North Carolina | collected... | reverse complement strand
TAATGGTGCATCTGGTATTCCTCTACTCAAAGAATGGAACTATAATAGGTTTAAGAAATTAGAAGATCAACTCGATACCGAGTATGGATACATCTTTGCAAACTATAATAATGTATTAGAGTATGGTTATGGATATGCTGCTAACCCTAAAGCTTTGCGAGTTGCACTTAGTGACAACATCAACAATGCAGGAACTGAACCTGCTACAAAAACTCACTCTCCAATTATTGGATTCGCTTATGACGGTAATCCAATCTATGGTCCATTTGGTCATGAGAACCCTCTAGATTCTACATCATCTATCGTGAGAATGACTTCTGGTTATTCTCTAAGCGGAAGTCGTTCTGACGGTCCTTCATTAACACAATACCCCTTGGGTACATTTGTTAATGATTACACGTACACCCATAAAAGTGGCACACTCGATCAGAACAATGGAAGATTTTGTATTACCCCAGACTTTCCGAAAGGAACTTATGCTTATTTCCTTACTATTGATAGCAATCAAGTACCGCAATATCCATACATTCTAGGAGAGAACTTCTATTCTCTTCCAGTTGATAGTAACTATAATTCCAACATCAATCAGGATGACATTCCTAAGAATTCTAGAAGATTCTATCAAGCAGGGATGCAAAGAAATGGCGAAGGAGTCATTGCTCAAATTGCTGATGTAAAACAAGGCAATGTAGAAAATATCAATATTGTTGATACATCAACAAATTTCTCTATTAATTCACAGATTTATTTTGATAACAGAGGAACTGAGGGTTCTGAGGTAGAAGCAATTGTAAATTCTGTAAAAGGAAAGGATGTTAACTACTTAGAGTGCAAAGAAAATAAAGTTGTAAAATTAACAACTATTCAAAGTGCATATCTATTTGCAGATGACACATTGAACCAACCTTCTTCTGGTGCATCAGGTTCTATTGTTGGTACAGTTAAGAATGATAACACTATTGTTCTCAGAAATGTAGTTGGAACATTTGATGAAACAGGAACTTTCTCCGCAACTATTAAGACATTTATTATGCTTCTCGATCAGAGAAGTTCTTATACAAAAGGAGCAGAACTAAGTCTTACTAATGGTGTTGATGCACCTATTGCTAAAGGAGAAGTATTGGAAGGTACATCATCTCAAAATGTTGTACAAATTAAAGTTACTGAAGGAACATGGATTGTTGATGATAATTACTTTATCCAATCCGATGATCTATTCAACACTTCTGGTACAAGACTAGTAAGACTCACATCATTGAGTGATGGACTAGAACCATTTGAAGTTAATCAAAGTGTTGCTTTAATAGAAACAGCAGCACCCCATGGATTGGGAATTGGTGATCAAGTAACAATCGATATTAATCCTGATGATGCAACTAAAACCAAGACATATTACTTAAGAAAGAGATTATATCAAGAAGCAACTCTCATTCCTCCATCTGTAAAAACTACTATCAACGATACTGGTATTGGTAGATATGATATTTTAAACGGTGGTGCTGATTACACAGAGGGAACTTACGTTGGTGTTCCTTTAACTGGTGGAACTGGTTCTGGTGCAACTGCAACTATTACTGTATCTGCTGCAGGTATAGTTTCTAATATTCAGTTACAAGACAGAGGAACTGGATACAGAAAAGCAGACTACTTGGGTGTTGCAGATGAAAGCCTTGTGAGATCTGGTGCATCTACTAGCACAATGCGTCTTGCTCTATATGTTGATCATGTAGGTTTTGCTGCTGGTGCTGGACAACTAGTTGTAGATGATGCTGCAAAATTTGCTAATGGGGATTTAATTAAAGTTGGCAATGAGATCTTAGAAATTCAGTCAATTGTTGGCAGTGGATTAAATGTATTGACTGCAAGACAAGGAACTACAGCAGTTGATCACTTTGATGGACAGGAAGTTGTACTTTACAATCCACAGTATAATTTTACAACAAACTATCAAATTTTTGAAGGTAATAATTCTGGATATGTTCAGTCATATGATCCAGTTACACAAAAGATCAATATTGTATACGATTATGGTACAACAGTACCAACAGCAAATGAAGTTGCGCTAAGTTCTAGTTTCTTTGATAGCAGTAATCCACGTAGATTAGTTTCTATTCAATCAGCAACAAATTTAGTCTACAAATTTGAATTTTCTGAGGACAATACTACATTCACCCCTAATCCTAATATTGATTTACAGGAATTCTACAAGTACAAGTTTGATACGTCTCATTCTAGTCTTACTGGGACTTATTTTGATATTAGTCCAAGTAATAACTACAATTTGATTACTGTAGAGAAAACAGAAACAACTATTCTACCTGGAAACGCAGGTTCATTTACTGATGTTAAGTTTGGATTTGGTTCTAGACTTGCTGATAACAATTATCAGACAAAGAGAGGAACTGACTTCACTAACTTCTACTATTTTGACAAGAAAAATGTAGTAAGTTCTGATGGCGCATTCTTTAAGATTATTACAGATCCACTACAAGGAACTAAGACTCTTAATTATGTTACACCAAATCGTTTTGTATACGATATTACTAGTCCTCCTGTTTGGGATGGTTCTGGATCCATTTCTTATACCACTACTGGTCAGTTCGCTATTGGTAAGATCAATACAGCACAGATCATTAACTTAGGACTTAACTATAAAAAAGTTCCTGTTATCATGGGTGTTGATCCAACTGAAAGTTACAGAGCACAAGCAACAGTAGAATATGATACTGCAACACAAAATATTGTTGGTGTTAACGTCATCAATAAAGGATCTAATTATGTAAATCCAAAAGTTGTAATTACAGATGGAGATGGATCTGATGCAGTATTCAATATTATCTCTAGAAACGGTCAGATTGCTTCTATCACTGTTGAAAAACCTGGAGTAGGATATACTTATGCTCCAGAAATTATCATCATTGAGGGTGATGTAGAAGCATATGCAGAAAGTACATCTATTGGTGTTCCTAAGAGTGTTAACATTACAAGAAATGGTGGAGCATTCCATTTAGACAGAACAGTATCCTCTACTTTCTCCTCTAACTACATTCTTGCAGTTAATAACATCAATGGTTCATTTAGTATTGGTGAAATTGTTGTTCAAAAAATTAATAATCAAGAAGTTTTTAGAGCGAAAGTTACTGAGTGGAGAAAAGGATCAAACTTACTTAAACTAAGAAGTGTGCAAGGTATTGTACGTGAAAATGTGGAAATTGAATCAGTAAGATTCCCTGTTTCCGCAACTGTTAAATCCATCTTTGTATCTAAGTTTACAGAAAATATTACAAGTTTCTATGATAACTTAGGATACTATACTTCTGATAGAGGTAAGTTAGGTGTATCTAATCAAAAGATTACAGATAGCTTCTTCTATCAAGATTATTCATATGTTGTTAAGTCTACAACTTCAATTGAGCAGTGGCGTGATTTAATTAAGTCTACAACACACCCTGCTGGATTTAAGTTGTTTGGACAAGTTGATGTTGAATCAACTGCTAAGTCCGAGATGCCAGAAAAACTTGGCAAAGCATCTCACTTCAGTGTAATCCAACTTTGGGATCCAACAAAAAATAAAATTACTGTTGAAAACACAAGCAGAATTGTTACTCAAACTGTACAAAAAGTTGAGAACCAAAGAATCCGTAAAGGATTTGGTACTGCTTCTCCTAGTGAATTCTTGTTCAATGAAAGTCGTGCATTCGAGTTTACACTTGGAGCACCTTTTGATGGATACTATGATACTGATGGAAGACTACAAGGCACAACTTCTTTCCAAATTTTAAATAATGGAACTCCATTTACACCTGCATCTGATAAAGGTGTCATTGTAAGTTTAGATGGTGTGTTACAAGAACCTGGAGTTTCGTATACAATTTCTGGAGATCAGATTATTTTCTCTGCTCCACCCCTAGGACCAGGAACTAAATTGACTGGTGATGGTGGTGCAACCACATCATACAAAGGTGTTACTTTCTATGGCAAAGTATTCCAGTTTAAAGATGCACAGTACAACACAAGATATCTTAAAAAGTTAAGAAATATCTTCCAACGTGGTGGTACACGGATTGATTCTGCAAATCAAATTGAAAGAAATGTTGAGTTTATTATCAATGAGACTATTGGATATGGTAAGGCAACTTATGGTTCTTTAGATTGGGCAACTAAGCAAGATGATTATGAGAGAGACATTAGAGCGATTTTAGATGCTTATCAACATGACTTGAGATTTGGTGGAAATATTAAAACTATTGATTATGGTTCTATTTTCAATTCTAGTGACACATACCTGTATATTCAAAATAACAAAACTGCTTCTATTGCAATTTTTGAGTATGCAGCAAGACTAGCAAAACTTGCTATCAGAAACTGGGATTTTATTGACGTAAACATTTCTTATATTCAAGGTCAGACTACAATGACCGTGAGTAGCACTAAGAATCTTGCTGTTGGTCTATTTGTAAGTTCTGGTAGAGCGTTCCCAGCAGGAACAAAAATTGTATCTATTGACAGTGATACTCAGATCACTTTAAGTAGAGCAGCACTAGCAAACTCTGGTGGAGGTGGCGGTGCTCCTAGTGGAACCACTTTACTAAGTGGCACAGCAACTACTGGTAGTTTAGCAACTAATACTGGTGCTGTTGCTCCTGGTAATACTTTCTCTGTGCCACCTGGCGTAACTGTCACAGCACCTCTTTCATTCTCTGGAACTACACAAGCAGCATTCTCTTGGAGTGGTCAGAACATTGGTATGTTCTATAAAGCAGGACAACTTATTGCACTTAACAGAGCATACATTGTAACTGAATCTCTAAACTGGGCACAAGCACAATATCCTGGACTGAACTGGGGTTCTCTTGCTACTAAGTGTGGTAGAGATATTGGTTTAATTATTGATGCTTATGTTTATCACCTCAAGTTTGGTGGAAACGAAAAGATTGTTACTGCAGCACAACTTTATTATCAGAAGAAAGAATATCCATATGGTGAAGAGTTGTATTACATCTCTGGTCAATTAACAGAGACGATTGCTACATTTGCATATGCTAGAGATCTTATGATCCAAGCAATGAGAAATCAATTGCCTGGTACAGATCCTAATGTATTGGTTGACTCTATTTCTCCTGTATGTGCAGAGGTAGAAAGTACGCTCAATACCTACCATGATATTGTTAATACTATTCTAACAGAAGGTAGAGGTCTTGTCGAGAAGACAAAACAAAATCCTAATAAGTCTGGTAATTGGACTAATACTGTAACATATTCTAATTACAATATTCTTGGTGATCCATTACTTCCTGCAGAAGAATGCTCTACTGTAATGTCTGCAATGGATTCTCTTCATGATAATTTAAGTGATGCAATTAAAGAAGAGTCTGTAACAAGATCTCTACCAGATTACATTGATGGAGAGACCAAAGAGTTTGAACTCTACTGGGATGATAACACTGTTGTTAATACTGAGGAAGATGAAGATCTATTCCTTACAATCAATGCAGTATTACAGAGACCTAAGTTTACAGAAGGTTATCCACTAGAAGATTCTTATGTTATTGATAGATCTGTAATTCCAAACTTACTCAAGTTCGATGTTGCTCCTATTTGGGACCAAGATCTGGGTGCTAAGACTGTTGGTGAACCGACTGCTGTAGAAAAAGTTGTTGGTATTGGTGTAGGTAATTACAAGAGACTTACTATTGACTATAACTTGGTTGATGGAGTAAGAAATGGTCCATTCTTAATCCTAGATGTAGAAGACTATACAGTACAAAATATTGAATCTGAAGACAACCTGTATGTCTTCTTGGATGGTGTTCTACAACGTAAAGGATTTAGTTACGAAATTTCTGGTCCAAACATCACGTTTAAGTCTGTTATCAAGAAAGAAATGAAGATTGACATGCGCTACCTATATGGTAGAGATGTTGGTCAAGTTCTTAACATCTATGATTTTGCTCCAGACACTTACTTTGGACAAGGTACGTTCAGTTTTGAAGCAGCAGCATCTATTGTTGATAATTTCCTTCGTTATGATTGGATGGGTGATGCTGTTGGCACACCTATTCATTGCTGGCAACAGAGAGCAGATGGAACATATAATGTTATTGGTGAACTTTCTGGTGCAATCGGAACTACTAATTCTATAACATTCAACCTGAAGTGTCACAACCCTGTTATAGAAAGTGGTCTAGACTTTACATTTGCTCCTAGAGGATACTACAACAGAACTCTTGTTTTAACAGATGCAGATCTAGCTAATGAAACTCTCACGTTCAAGAAAGATGATTTTAATAGAAAACTGCTGATTGATGATAGTGGATTGTGGTCTGGAACTATTCTTGGAAAGACATATAAGAAACCATTTGTTTCTTTGTCAAATGGAGACCAAATTCGTGTAGAAGGTGAAGAAGGATTCCGAAGAATCAAGAGACTTCCTATTGAAGCTACCAGTAAAGACGGTAGACCAGGAGAACAGACTTCTGATGACATCTTCGGTACAGTCTCAATTGAGTCTTACACTGGAGTTACTAGAGGTGAGGGTCTTTCTGTTGTTGCAACCATAGAAAATGGTTCTGTTACTGCACTGACATGGAACCAGCGTAGTTACGATCCTATCACACAACCTACTGCATATCAATACTTTACACCACCAGTTCTTAAGTTTGAATCTGTAGACGGTAATGGTGGTGGTGCAAGAGCTAATGTTCTTGTAAGTAAGGGTCAGGTAATCAGTGTTGATCTAATTGATGGTGGTTCTGGTTACACTACTGCACCTAAAATTATTACAACCAGAAGATTTGATATTCTAACAGAAAGAGATGTTGGTGTATCTCTAATCAACATTGGTGTCAGTCCTTATGTTGATTCTTTTGGTATGAGTGCCATTTCAGTAATTTCTGAAATTGAGGAGTCTGGTCTTACATCGATTGATGGAATTAGTTCTGTATTTGTTAAGGTTTCTGGTGATGCAGATATTCAAATTGAGAGAGAATTTAATTTAGAAGAAGTAGAAGTATTCTCAATTGGTGGTCAACTTGATCCACAAAGAGATTTTGTTGAGATTCAATTTAATAATAATCCTTCTGCAGATTCTGTCATTCCTGGAACTCTTGATTCTGAAGCAACTGTAGTTTCTGCAGAAGTTCAAGATATTGTTTCTCTCAATTCTATTTCTACTGTAAGCAGAGCAATTACTCAGACACAGCAGATTGAGATTCCAAACAATGCAATTAGTAATGTCAACTACTTTGAGAATGCTGCATATCTTGATCTTGATCTGGATGCAAATGAAACTATTGCTTATATTCCAGACACAACTAAGTTTGCTCCTGGCGGACTATTGATGATTGGTAATGAAGTTGTCAAGTATAGCAAGAAACTTGATGATAGATTCTTATATCTACTTAGAGGATACCAGAATACAGTTGCCCAAAACTGGGTGGCAGGAACATTCCTAAGACAGATTGAAGATGTAACAGTCTTGTCTGCTGCTGTTGTCGCTATCGAATCTGAAAGCGATGTCAAGATGGTAAACATTGGAGTTGGCGCTGCTCAGTTTGAAAGAACTGTACAGAGACAAGTTTCTTCTCCTGCGGACTTCTCTATCACCAGAGAGGCATTTGAGATTGTACTAACACCTCCTCCTGGTGGTGCTGTTGATGGATACGAAGAAACCGCATTCATTAATGATCCTGTACAACAAAGAAACCAGAATCAAGTTGATTTGATTGAGAATGCACTCGGTAACTATACTGTTACCAAGCGTGATGGCACTATTATTGTAGTTAGAAATGAATTGTTTGGAACAAATGATTATGTTGGTAATTACACCAAGACTAATGTAGGTCCAACAATTGGTAACTGGCAGTACATCTCCTTTGATGATGGAACTGCTGATGTATCTGGTCTCACTATTGGAGACATCACTCAATACTTCCCTGCGTTGACTATTGGTGATTTTAGCGATAGAGCAGATTCCAGTTATACCAAGGCAGGTGACAAGTTCAATCTGGGTCTACCATCGATTCAGAACCCTGTTACTATTACAACATCTGCTGGAACTATTCCTAGTTCTATTGCTGCTGCCAGCACATCATATTTCCCTGCATCGGGAACTTTATTCACGAGTGGTGGATCTGTCATTGAATACACTAGTAAGACAGGTACACTCTTTATAGGATGCACCCTTTTAAGGGGTCCAAATGCAATTGCGAACGGTCAAGAGTTAGTTCCGTTCCCAAATTAATAAATATTGCTATAAATATAAATAACTCAGGCACAAACACTACGTCGGAACAGAAAACCAATGGCTGCTATTATCTCTGATAAGTTTAGAATTTTTAATGCTAAACAATTCCTGGAATCGTTAACGGAAGGTCCTAGCGATACCAGTGCGGAACGATCCAGAATGTATTTCTTTGTGGGTCGCCCACAACCATGGAAAGCATATCTAGAAGTTCATACGAAAAATTCCACGGCGTTTGTAGTTGGCAACGAAGTGTACATTGGGACATATGGTTCCACCGCTTTCCGTGCCACAGTTGCTGCAGTTTATGATAGTGCCCTTCTTCTGACCGACGTTTTTGGTAGCAACGGTGTTAACTCTGCTCCTCCTCTTGGTTCTGCTCTTAAAGGTAGAAGCGGCGGTGCAGGTGGTTCTGACACTGGTGCCACAGCAGTCTCTGGTGTATATCGCTACGCTACTGAAGATGTTCCACCTCTTCCTCTTGACAACCAAAGAGAAAAGAGAGCACTCTATGACGAGTTGATTGCTGCTAAGCGTATTACAGATGCTTTTGCTCGTACTGTTATCCGTCGTTACAACTGGGATCTAGTTGCTAACCCTAAGTTCGACATGTGGAAACCTGACTACTCTGCTACTCCAGGTGGCGGTGGTCAAATCGGTAAGCAAACTGCAACTGGTGCTAACAGCATTGCTGATGCTAAGTTCTATGTAATGAACTCTGCATACGAAGTATTCAAGTGTCTTTACAACGGTGAAGATCCTTCTAACTCCACTGGTCAGAACGCAACCGAAGAACCAACTGTAGCAGGTGCGAACTATGATTCTGCTACTGGTCTCTACACTGAGACAACTGGTGCTGGTTACATTTGGAAGTATATGTACACCATCCCAACCGATGATGTTCTGAAGTTCCTTTCTTCCGACTTCATGCCAATCGTTCTTCCTGCTAACGCTTCTAGAACAGGAGTTGCTGCTCTTGCTGTTGATGGTGCATGTGACGTTGCTCTAGTCGAGAATGCTGGTTCTGGTCTTCCTGCTTCCCAGACTCTCTACACCTCTATTAAGGGTGATGGAACTGGTGGTATTGTTAAGTTTGTAACAAATGGTGCAGGCACAATTACATCTGCTGAGATCGAAGCTCGTGGATCGGGTTACACTTACGGTAACGTTCTACTCGGTAACGGTAACCTCTTCTCTAATGCTGGTCTAAGCAGTGCAGTCGCAACTGGTGCTTCTGCTGTTGGTGCTATCGAAATTGTTCTTCCTCCTGAAGGTGGACATGGTTCTGATCACGAAACAGAACTTAATGGTAAGCGTGTCATGACAAACATCCGTCTTACCTACTCTGAAGGTCAAGGTGACTTCCCTGTAGATAACGACTTCCGTCGTATCGGTATTATTGCTGATCCATACAACTATGGTACAACAACTTTCTCTACTGCTGATACTCTTTCTGGTCTAAAAGCAATTAAGATTACTGGTGCTACTGCAGACTACGCTGTTGACGAGAAGATTACTCAAACTGTAACTGGTGGTACTGCATATGGTACGGTTGTTTCTTGGACACTAGACAGTGGTTCTACAACCGCTGGTGTTCTTAAGTACATCCAAACTAATGATGCACACACTGACTCTGGTATCGTAAGAGCATTTGAGAGCAATGGTGCTAACGCTATTACTGGTGAGACTTCTACTGCTTCTGGTAACGTAGATACAGGTTATGGTTCTGCACTACTAGGTGTTACTTTCGCAAGTGGTCTTGCTAACCCTGAAGTTGAAAACAACTCTGGTAACGTCATCTACGTCGAGAACCGTCGTCTCATCACTCGTGCTCCTGACCAGATTGAGGACATCAAGCTTGTAATTGAGTTCTGATACTCTTTGATTACTTCGCTAAATACTTCAACGAGAATACTAGTATTATTGGCGGAGTACGATGCCTCAAAAGACGAACCTTAATGTAAGTCCTT
>Ga0213859_10001543_pt1 | contig 10230 bp, 5 predicted proteins | sample PICome_2_FD_160133 | JGI IMG/M metagenome (GOLD analysis project Ga0213859, IMG submission 160133) | Coastal seawater microbial communities near Pivers Island, North Carolina, United States - PICO304 | ecosystem: Environmental > Aquatic > Marine > Coastal | place: USA: North Carolina | collected... | reverse complement strand
TGGTTCATACTCTGCAAACGCCTCACTAAAAATGTCAGAAGATGATAATATTTCAACTTCAAGAACACTATTTCTTTCCGGACCAGTTAAATCAAATGTAGCAATTCCTCCAAGTTTTAACTTATCAGGTGATGCCACTAATTTATATGGAGTGTATGAGTCTCTGTCATATCCTAATCCAGCCGGATTTGCTACTGGTAAGTTTTCGTAACCACTAGGAAATGTCCCCAAACTCAATGGGATGTCTGGTATAATGTTAGTTGTGGAGACGTATGATGTTTGAATGGGTTGATTTAATACACCACCTTTTACCTGAACAGAAGTTTCTTTCCTACCACCATTTGTTTTCGCCTCATCACAAACTACTCTAGGCACATTCGTACCACTTAAATCATTGCCAGTTAAACTACCCTGTTCAATTTCTTTTAAAATCCTATCTAAGAAATCTTCATCCTTCTCTTTTTTATCATCTGATGATCCATCAGAACATTCTGTTTGATTCTTATTACATTTGTCACTGAGTCCAGTACAACTAATATTGAGAAAATCAAGAACGTTTTTTATAAGTCCGCCAATTATATTTCCAAAATTTTCAAATCCAGAAAGTAATCCTTCCAGCGGACCAAGAACTGCATTAATTAGTGATTCAAATGCAGAGTTTAGATATTTTGTAATTTGTGTAACAACATTATCAATTAAGCAGAATGCAGCACTGAAAGCATCTAGAAGATACTCCATAATTAAATCAACAATGTACTTAATTAAATCGTCAAGAGTTTTTGTAAATGAACAACCTAACTCATTAAGGATCTGATTGAAAACATCAATTGCTTTCTTAATAAAATTACCCTTTTCTTTAGGCTTTTCCAATGATTCATCTGGTGCTTTAGCTTTATCCGCAGCAAGTTTTGCTCCCTCTGTTGCTGCTTCGACACCCATTAGTGTTTTAATCAGAGACTCGATGGCAGATCTGATGTTAAATACAATTTCTTTCTTAATTCTAGTACCAAAAGATACTACAATTCTGTTTATTTTGTTGATGTATTTTCTTGGTATAGCAGCAGCATCATACAACTCACCATTTACCTTACCAACATAATAAGACCCTAAATTACCACCAGAATTTTGACTGTTCTTTAAAATTTCAGAAATTACTTTCTTCATGCTAGTGCCAAGATCTTTGGCATCGCAATTTGGATCAGCAACCTTCACACATACTTTACCTCCAGTGGGGTTTGTATCACTTTCCTCTCCCTTGAGAGCCGCTACCATTGGGATAACACCCTTGGTTTTATTTAATTTCTTGACGGCTGCCGGACCACCATCAGCATTAGATCCATTTTCTCTCCTGCCTTTCTGCTCATCAGCTGATCTATTTGCCGTTGGTTTAACTTTTGGGTCGGTGGTTCTTTTTAACCCTAAAGTTACTGCGCTAGGATCAAATTCTGCATCTTCTTTATAAGTTGAACCGGGAGTATGGGCAATGGATCCCATAATCAATGGTTTTTGACAATCAACATCAAGGTAACACCCAACAACCCAGCATCCAACCTTTAAGTTGCTAGCACCAGACGAAGTTCCTGTAGAGTATGGAATATTTGCAGGAAGCATGACATGTGCCCATGGCAAATCAGTAGTAGGAGTAATATCTCCTTCTCTATGATGCTGCCCTACTATTCTTACCTGTACTCTACCACCACCTTTTTTATCATCAACATTTTCAACCTGACCAATCCACCAGGAGAAACCGTCGCTTCCGATTTTATATGTGGGAAATAGTGTGGAAATTACCGGATCCATATTTATTTAACTGTACTTGGTTCTTCTTCCATACCATATGTATCACGAATTAGATGAAGAACTGTGGTAAATTCTGGTCCAGATTCGTTTGCCATAAAGTAATTGTGTGATAGTCTAGAAATTAAATAAAATCCACTGGACTCAGTATCCCACTCATCATTCTTTCTGATTTCCTCAGCGGCCATGTTTGGTAGATATACTTTTATCTTTTCTCCTACTACTAGGTTCGCATTTCCAGGGATTGTAATCTCAAGTTGTTGATTATTTAAAATGTTTCTTCTGGATATACCCTGAGCAATAAGATATTTTGATTCATCTGGATATTCAACATCACCACCCTCATCTGGGTTTGCGGGTTCTTCTTTTTGATTCCACAATTCATTATCAACAACCATTGAGATAACTCTTGTGGGATACTTCTCGTTTCTAATCTGATATTCGGGCAACTTGTCTTGGAATCCAAGTTTGACCATGTTATCAAACGTTTCTTTTAAACTAAAATTAACTTCTTCATAATTTCCGGAGGAAATATCATAAAATACTAACTTTGTCGAATAAACTCCTCTCCTAAATTTATCCATAATATCAATCTCATCCAAAAATCTATATTTTTCGATATTATATAATCTTTGTTGATTTTCGCCATCAATAGAACTTCGAGAGTAATAAGTTCCTATAATATCGTTACCATTGAAGTTACCTTTATTGCCAACTGCACATATTGTATCAATTGATTTAAAAGTAAATCCATTTTTGTTCTCAAAAAATAAGTATCCAGCAGTTCCCGCCACAGAACCATCAGCACTTTCGTTATCACTTTGAATATCTGATTCAGTACTAGTGGTTTCAGTTGATTTTTTTGTCTTGGGAGCAACCTTCTCTGATCTAGATTTCACCTTCAGTGCGGATATAATAGATGGCACAGATTTTCTTGCTGGGAACATGGCATGTTTGTTCCCTGATTTTTCAACATTAATAGATTTCTTAGTTTTTAAAGACTCAGATAATAATTTCGTCACAATTTCATCTGAAGTTCCTGTAAGTCTCTTGGAAATTCTTACATACTCAGCTTTTAATGCTTCTTCAGTAACCAATGCTATTTTATATGCTTGTATTTTTGGTTCAAATATACGATCATATATTTTCCATATTCTAAATTTATAAGTAATGATCTCATTTTTTACAGATCCACTTTCATCTGTAGCACATTGAAGTTCAATTTCCACATCTTCTCCGCCCTGAATTGGGAGAGTTCTGATTAAATTAACACCGGAATCTACTACGGTTAATATTCCTTGCACAAAAGGTCTATCGATGTCTTCGTAGTAATTAAACAACGTGGTCATAGCACCAATATCTCTCGTATCTCCGTCGAGTGATGTAATATAAACGTGCTGAGGTGTAAATGTTTTTATTGAATTGCTACTCATGTGCTTTCTACCATCCAGGGGTCATAATACAAAATTGGGGAATCCGGATACGATGGGAATGATGGAGTTGATGGTGATGATGGTCTTAATTTCTGTTTTTTTGGTGCTGCTGGTACTGGAGCAACAACCACATTATTAGCAGCAGAATTATTTGCTTGCATATTTCTACTATTAACACCAGAAACTGTTGTTGCGCTTGATGAAATATTAGATGTATTAGTTGTATTAGTTGTATTAGATGCTGAAGATACGGTAGTGTTATTATTACTAGACTGCATGTTACTAGCAGCACTAGCAGCGGCGCTTGTATTGCCTCCAGGACCAGAACCATCTAAAGGGTGGTTCTTAATCCATATTCCAGGATCTTGCTCACTTCCTCTAGAACCAATTTCCCAATGTAAGTGATCTGGATATTTAGTTGGCAATCCATATCCAGTTCCACCAACCTGCCCTAATTGAGTTCCACTTGTAACCTTTGATCCAACATTAAATGCTGGTGGGTTTAACATGTGTCCAAAGAAGTGTTTTTCACCATAAACACTATCTTTCCACTCAATAAAATTTCCATATCCCCCATCATTTTGTCCATTTATACCAATACGGGTTACGGTTCCTGGCAAATAAGCGTATAATGGCGTACCTGATGGCGCACCGACATCATATCCCCGGTGATAACTGTTAGTCTCTCTCCTGTACCCTTTTCCTGATGTGAGTGTTATGCCCTTACTAGCAATATCACTTCTGGAAAATGGACTATATTCAGTTCCTATAGTTGATTGCTCTTTTCCTCCATATTTTACAGATCCACTAGTACCGGAAAGAGATCCAAATTGTTCTGTGCCTCCAGTTAGAGGAGCACCAGGAGACGCTACATTAGGACCACCAGGAGTGTTTCCAATATAGTCATCATCTCCACCTCCTATAGCGGCTTCCTCTTCGTCATCATCGCCAGGTCTCGGACCTGTAGGTTCCATTGAAGATTGAGCGGAGACATCAGCTTCCTGTTCTTTGCCAAATATAAGACTTAATACACTCTTGGGAAGTCCAAATCCTTCAATTAGTGGTCTTAAAACAGGTTTTGCTGCCTTGAGCATCATACTTAAGAATGGAACACCAGAAATGGCTGCGGCAAGTGATCCAAATGCAATTGCTCCACCAGCAGGTATAAACATCGAAAAGAGTTTTCCTATACCTTCAGTAGAACCATCTCCAGCAAGAATATCTTGTCCTACATTTCTATTAAAAGGAATAACTGCTTTCGAACCTTCTCCTCCTATTTGAGTTGGTCTCGTCAGCATTTGGAATGGCGACATGCCGCCACCTCCACCACCAGATTTCTTACCCCCACCAAATAATCCACTAATAAAATTACCAACACCACCAATAGCATTAGCAATACCACCCATAGGGTTGATTAACATGCTGAGTATAGGTCCAACTGGAGGAGGAAGATACTTATTGATTACCTCAGTAATTCCACCATCAGACAATTTAGTTTGATTTTTGACTCTAACATTTGGATTATATGAACTTATTATGCCACCCTGAGATAATTTTAGATTCGACTCCATTCTGGGTGAGTACATGCCTTGCCCATACATGCCACCCCTTTCATTAGAACCCTTAGTTGCCCAAGGGGTAGATGAATTCATTGGTTGTGGTCCGACTGGCGATGTATATTGTGTTCTCCCCTGAGGACGAGAATATGTTTTTCCTCTACCTCCACCACGACCAAATCTTCTGCTGTATAAATTTCTACCTATATTGAAAAGTTTGCCAAAAAATCCTTTACCTGAACCAATTTTCTGACCAGCTTCAATTACGTCATTTGTAGATGAGGTATTGAGTTGTCCCTCCGCTTTTGCTTCTGCTTCTGCTTGTTTTCGATCTTCTTCTGCTTCTCTTGTCAGATCCAACTCCATTTGCTGAACCTTAACTTCTTGTGCTGAAGTATTGGAAATCGATTCTGTAGATTTCCCTAAAGTATCAACTGATTTACTAACGGAAGATGTTGTTGTTTCAGTTGCCGAAGCAGATTCGCTAGTTTTAGATGTTGTTTCTGATGTTTTAGTAACCTTCGCTTTAATTTTATCAATAGCATCATTAATTAATAAAAATCCTTTGCCAATATAAGAAATTAAATCATTACCACCTTCTCTTTCAGAAGTGTCTGGCATTTCATCTGGTCTTAACAATCCCGCAGCAGAAGCAAATCTTTCTTTTGAACTTGTTGCCGGATCGTACTCAGTTTTTGGATCTCGTTGAAATTTACCTAATGTGGTCTTTATTTTATCAGTTGCCTGAAATTTTAATGCTTTTTTGAAAAAATATCCCTTATCAGATCTCTTCGACGTTAAACTTTCTAATTGTTCAGATTCTTCGTCTGTTCTTTTTTTAGGGTCAATATTTTCAAGCTCTTCAATTTTAGCGTCAGCCTCCTTTCGTGCTTCCGACGCTTGTGCGTATGCATCTTTTACTTTTTTTCCAATCTCTGTAAAAATATCTGGTCCGCCAATCCCTTGACCAACCGCAGAGACTGCTTGAGTAGAAGCCGCCATTAATTATACCCTCCTCAACATATTTATCTACTCAAATTTAATGAATAGATATCAGAAATTTGCGACTTTTTGATATAACTGACAATCATCGATGAACCACCAATACTTGGTTGAGACTGTGCGGGAGAGGCAACAGGAACAACAACTGTACCACCAGAAGAACCAGAATTAGATTCTCCAATATAAGATGAAACTTCAGATGACATGGCAGCAACAGGTGCAGATGTAGCTGGAGAAGATGCAATATTCATCGTTGAAGTTGCAGTTGGTGAGATATTAGAATCTGAGTCATTGAGACTTCTATCACCAAAAACAACACTAGTTGCTTCATTTGGCTTTTGTAAATTTGTTTCTTTTTCCTCCTCTGGTGCTGCAGATGGCATAACTGGACCTTGATGCTGTGGAGTAGGACCAGCAGTGGTAGGGGAAGATCCTGACTTCACACTATCTAACGATCCTCTAACATCTGCTGGAGTTATGGAACTTGACTGTCCTGGGTAAGCAAATGATCCATCAGACTTTGGTAATGCAGCCCATTCATATGCCAAATTATCCATAAATTGTTCTGTGGATATTTTGCCTGATAACCACTTATTTCCACCTCTATTAACAATATTAACTTTAGATGCTATTAAGTCTTGGTTTGCTGGAGAGAATAAATCTTTATCTGGATCTAGACCAGCTGCTTTTGCTCTACCAACTAAGAACCAAGGAAGTTGTTGATACATACCAACTGCACCAGTACCACCCTTTGATGTACCAACACGCTCAGCTTCTCTAGCAACCTCAGCGATAGTCATCTTAGTTGCGCCTGGTAATGTTGTGCCAGGATTCAGTGCTTCATAATTACCACCAGATTCTTTACTAGCAATAAGTGATAATAATGGACCCCACTTACCACTTACATTTCCACCGCCAGTGATAGATGGTCTGTTGTTTGGTCCTCCTCCTCTTCTTCTTTTCTTTTTCTTACCAAAACCAAAAAGTTTTGCTATACTTTTACCAACATTAGAAATTCCAGCACCCATTCCCTTAAAGAAATTTCCAATAGCAGCAAGAGGTCCAGCATTTTTGCTTTGACTGGTTCTCTCTAACTGCTGACCTTTTCCTCTAGCACTTGTGGAACTTCTTTGTAATTTTTGCGGGTTAAATCCACCAAAATCTGGAATTTTGGGAGATACTTTAAATTGAGAAAGTAGTGGTCCTAAAATTGGATTTGCGATTGGAGCAAAAATCTTACCAAATATAGGAATTTGTGCAATACCAGCTAAGGATGAAATAACGGGACCAATACCAGCTATTGGATTGGATTTTTTTAATTTATTAGTAGTGTCTCTACCCTCTTTGCTTTGTAACGAAATTACTGCCTCTGGACCAGCTTCACCACCAACAACACCACCACTAGATAACTTAGTTATAATGCCACCACTAGATAATTTAGTTTCTTCAGATTCTTCAGATCCTCCGTCATCTGACATAATATCTTTACCAATCAGTAAAGCATCTATACCAGCAGATATAGCAGTTCCTGGTCCAGGGAAGCTTCCTGCAATACCAGATGCAATTTCTCCTAATCCACCTAACCAATCATTTCTAGAAAATCTGTCAATGGAAAATAATCCACCTAAAATAATACTCAATCCAGGAATTTTTTTACCTAAAGATTTAATTATTCCACCACCAGCTTTTGTTGCTACTTTACCCCCAACTTTTGCTATTCCTTTCTGAAACAATTTTACGGCAGGTTTGGTTATTTTTCCCGCAAATTTTGTTGCGGTTCTCGCTAATTTTCCAGCTCTTCTGCCACCTAATTTTGTCGCAAATCGTGTAAATGATCTACCAATTCCTCTTCTAAAAATTTGTTTTAGTGGTCCGCCAGCAAAATCATCGATTGATCGAATAGTATCAATAATCCCACCGCCTTTTGCTTTATTATTACCAAAATCTTGACCAACTTCTTCAACATCTTTAGTACTAGAAGCATTCCTGATTCCTTCTGCTCTATCCTCTGCAGCTGCCCGTTTTCTCTTATCTGATGCGTCTTGTAGGAAAGACGCTAAAGAATTTTTAATATCTATAGTTTTCTTTTTGTTATCAACAAATTCTTTAAAGTTACTTGCTGTGTTAGAAGCAGAATTTTTTATTTTACTGAAATTATTTCGTATAGTATTAAAAGACTTGTTAATTCTCTCTTGATTTTTCTCAATATTGACAAAACCAGGTTCTAATGATTTAATCTTGTCTGCTGTTTTCTTAGCATAGTCTAAAATTTTATTAAGATTATCTTTATCTTCATATTGATCCTGATCAAATAACTCTAGTTGCTTTTCTTTAGGAAGAATAGCACTAATCTCAGCATTAATTAAATTTTTGAATCTTTCACCCTTACTTAATCCTGGATCTTCAACGTCACTTGGATTTGTACTAAATGTGCCTTTTTTTCTTCGAATAAAGTCACCGCCAAATTCAGATTTTAACGCTCTCTTTATAAAAAATCTTTTTTCTAGATCATCAAGATCTCCACCACCATCAACAAACTGCTTTCTTGCTCTAGCAGCTGTGTTGAGCGAACTTCCAATTTTTCGAAACGCAAAACCATAAAGATCTTCCTTTCCTGGTGCTTTCGATGATGCTACAGCAGAAGACTTTATCTCTGGAGTCTCCTGAGTTGCTGTACCCGGAATTCTAGTTTTCTTTAATACTCTACCACTCTTCTTGGTAGGTTTTTCTTCGTCTCCTTTTATAATTCGCTGAATGAGAGGATCGAGTAGATTTCTTGTCCATGCGGCCCCCATGGCCCGAGCAAGATTACTCTTCTTCGGTCTTCTTATTGTTCCACTTCTTCTAGGAACACGAATTCTTCTTGGTCCTCGTAACTGCTGCTGAACAGAATTTTTATTCTTCCGTCTTTTTAGAGTTCCACTTCTTCTACGAACACGAATTCTTCTTGGTGCTCGTAACTTTGGTATTTCTACCCTTACAGTAATTTCTTCTGGTTCCGGTTCTTCAGGTTTTTGCGCTTCTAAAACTACATCAGGTTCCGGTTCAGTTTCTACAACTTCAGTAACAATTGGTAGTTCTTCTACTCGTGGTTCTTCTACTCGTGGTAAATACCTATCAATGATCCACTCTTGATATTCTCTTTCTGCTTCGCCACTGGTACTACTAGTTTGAAGCATGGGATATCCATCTTCATCCTGCTTCATGTTAGCGATGATCTTGTCAGCATCGCCACTAGATAGACTTCTATCGTGTAATTTAAAATAACTGGTGCCACTATCGTCTTTGCCACCAGTTAGTTTCGCTTTTAATCTATTGAAGATACGATCGTTCTGACCACCACCAGCCACTCCTGGTCTGTACCATTCTACTGATGAGGGTGCCGGTAGATTAAACTTCATCTCTGTTGTTGCTGCTGTCTTTGTTTTAACTCATCTTCTTTCTTCTTAATATATTCATTTACCAAAAGAACATAAATTTGTCGTTCAAACGGAATCATATTTTCTATTTCCGTCAATGAATATTTATGTTCTTCCATTAACATGAAGTTAGTCCTAAAATAATTTTCTAAGGTATTATAGGACATCACATGCCGAAAAAATTTGACAATCCCTCCAGCGTATATTCGCTATCAACTCCAGTATTTGGATTTGTTATAGTAAATGTATGTTTTAAAACAGGAAGATTTTCAAAAAATTCTCCTATATTTGCAAATTGTTTCTGAGTTAAAGAACCAAGGTAATCAACAATTTCTGATTTTTTAAGATCTGCAGATTCAAATACTTCCTCTCCCTGAAAAATTTGATCTACCTTAGATGCAACATAATCAAGAACTTCTGAATCTGGCAAACCTTTACCCATCATGGAAAATTTGACAAATTCATCAAGGCCAGGATATTTCATGATTAAACCAGAATCATCTCCCAGCATAATTTTGTTTTTAGTCTCTGTCATCTGAACTTCTACATTTAGCAAATTAAAAGTGTAATTTACTTTTGTAGTTTCGTCATCTCTACATGTAATTATTAATTCTACATTTTCTTCTGCTGATCTGGCCCTAAGTTGTAAAAATACATATTCGAGGTCAAAATAGGTTAAATCTTCTACCTTAATTCTAGAAATAATGCAATTTTTGATAACTTCTTTAATTGCGTCTTTAATCTGTTTTTCTTCCTCTGTTTGTTCCGCCATCAAGAGAATTTTCTCCTCCTTTACCAGGAATGGCCTGAATTTGATGATTTTACCAGTAGAAGGTAATTTCAGCTCATAAGTTGGAGTAATTGGTTTTGGTAATGCCATAATATTGCTCAAGTCCTATATTTATGTATTCGACTTTTTCAGTCCAAATTTTGCGGAAAAAATTTTCCGGGTTTTGCGGAATCAAAAAGTTGATTTTGGGATTCTCAACGACCACGCAATTTGTCAATTAGATGTTTAAGGTA
>Ga0213859_10001534_pt1 | contig 10277 bp, 9 predicted proteins | sample PICome_2_FD_160133 | JGI IMG/M metagenome (GOLD analysis project Ga0213859, IMG submission 160133) | Coastal seawater microbial communities near Pivers Island, North Carolina, United States - PICO304 | ecosystem: Environmental > Aquatic > Marine > Coastal | place: USA: North Carolina | collected... | reverse complement strand
GTGAGATTAATCTACATAGCGGTCACTGGTACCACAACGGCCAAATTTTGGCCAATGAGTTCACAATCATAACAATACCCCGAATCATGAATAAGAGTTTTTCATATTCTCATCATATTCAGCCCCGAAGAAAGAACCATGGCGGCTCGGCCTCTTTACCGCGCTAGATGGCCCCGTCATCACCAGTCACCTGCTTCGCCGACGCATGATCGTTGTTTCGGCGCTGCTTGCATTGGTCGCCGCGTGTCGGCGATCTTGTAATCTCGCTCTCCGATCGTTCAGCTGGCGCTCCCGCATCTCATCACTGTCGAGGGGTTGGCTACTCACCATGGCTAAATCGCTGGCACGTACTGTGCAATAGGAACCACTTCTCTTCAGCGGTTGTGTCCGCAACTGATGAACTATTCTTTCGTTGGGCTGAGTTGTTTCGTCGGCGCTACTCTTGTTGAGTCCGCGCTGCTGTATAATAGCAGCAGTGCACTTTTGCCGTCGTACCTTCCACAACTGTTGTGTTATCTGAGTTGTGACCAATGCGAGCTTGTCGCCAATCCAACCAGGAAGTGGCCAAATTGTACACGTATTATTTAGCTATTGATTAGAGCTCGCGCATAAGGGCTGCTGATAATTATTGCCAGCGACTGTGTCTTCTCGAGGTATCGCTCATCGATAAAAACGAAAGAGCAGAAATGTAGTCACACCAATTTTATCGCTCAACGGATCCAGCGAATACCATCGAGCCTACATTCTGACATAGTGCTGCGAGCCGGCCCGCCCCTTATCGCATTCTTGGATGCGATCTGTACGTCTTCCCACAGCTGTTCTGGCTATTTTGTTCGGTCGGTGTACAAAAGATCCCGAGCACCTCTGTTTGGCAGCAGGATCTTTTCACTTCTTCCCAAATCCATATCTTTTCACTTCATATCTCACCATGGTTGAAACCCGCAAAAAGAAGAAGACCGTCACTAAGAAGGGCTCCCCTGCTGCCAAGAAGCACTCTGCCGGCCCTTCCCGCGCCTCGGAGGAGATGGCTGCCGCGGGGGTTGGTTCTTCGCCTCCTACTGTATCTGGCATTGCCGCCATTTCTTCTTCTGTCTCCAAGAAATCGACTACCTCTGCTTCTCCCGCTGCAGCATCGTTGGTACTCTCCAACAACCAGAAGCCTCCTGCGGTACCCTCGGCTGACGCGGTTGCGTTTCAAGCGGACACCGACGACGAGGACGAGGCTCCTTCTCCCCTGGGAGCCATGAGCGAGGAGAACAAGGCCATCCTCAAGGTCACTCGCTTTCTTCCCAGCGACATGCAGCTCGCCAACGACGGATCCAAGTGGTATCTGGTCATCATGGGCCAGGTGTATGCCATCGATGTCAACTTTCAAGTCATTCTCGACATTGCCAAGGACTGGTACATCAAGGCGGACCGCGAGGACTGCTCGCTCGACGCCGAGTCCGTTGTCGTCACCGTCTGCGACAAATTCGAGGATGCCCTTACTTCTGCCCAGAAATCTGGCGCCACTCAGTACGTCCGCCCCGAGCAGGCCACCGAGATTAATCCTCCCGCTGTCGAAAGGGCCGTCCAGCACGCCATGGCTGGCGGCGAGTCGAAGTCCGACGTCGTCACCATGGATCAGATAACCCTTGGTGCCCTATCGGATACCAGCAACCCTCACCTTCGAGGTAGCTCGGTCAAGTCTACCGGCTTGTCTCTCGCCGACATCCAGCGCTCCGCGATTAAAGGTGCAATTGCCAGCAACTACCCCACCCCCTCCTTCACTGCGTCCAATCCTTACGCGACTCCTCCCCGGTGAGTAACCTAACCGCCAAATTTTGGCCGTTGTGGTACCGTCAGCTGTCGTTGTGCGTTGTGATTTTAACATCTTACACACATTGTGCATCGCTCAAAAAATTACTTGTAAATTACAGCGCCGGCGGCGCCATCGTGAGGATCGAAGGTCAGGCCGCAGCTCCCCACACCAGCACAGCTGCTGCTCCCAGCTCCCTTGCCCTTGTGCCTGGTGGCGCCAAGAGTGCTGGCGCCGGCGCCGGAGCATCGCCATCGGACATTGTCAAATCGCTCTCCGTGAACGGCAATCACTCTTCCCTGTTCGATTCGATTACCGTCAGCCCCGAGAAGATCCACGCCACGATGGCCAACACCGGGGAGGTAGACGACTTCAACCTCATCATCTCCGGCACGGGAGCCATCACCGCGAGCAACGGCACCGTGGTGGCAACCGGTGCCTTGTTCCTTGCCGATTCCTCGGGAAAGATGCTGTGGTCCTTCAAGGCTGATATCTTCTGCGTTGCTGCTCAGCTGCTCGTGGAGAGTGGCGGTGACAAGCTCTCGTTCCTTGCCAACCTCGCTCGGAGCTTCCGTCCCATTCAGCTCCGCAAGAACGAGTTCGGAGCGAACATTGGAGCTACTAGCAAGGGCTCGAAAGGCGGTGAGTTCGAGGTTAACATTGTCCAGTACTCGGTCGCGATCCCGTCCAGCTCTCTCAATCCCAGCAACGTTGCGGGCCGCGCCCTCGATGCAGGTGAGAGCGTCTCCGAGATGTTTGGCCTTCTCCATGCTCTGGTCCAGTCTAAGAGCTTCGCGTCGCTCTACCTCAATTGCTTGCGCGAGAACGATAAGCTGAAGAAGCTCGCTAAGAGCATCGAGAAGGACAGCCATCCTACCTGGAAGGCCTTCAAGCACTGCTCTCTCGTCAAGGATTACCCCGTCGCTCTCAACAAGTTCATGCTCGACGCTGACATCAAGGCGGCTCTTATTCCCATTCTCGGCAAGCCAGATGCCTCGACGTGGACCGCGGAGGAGCGTGCCCTGGCCCACCACGATGGCACCGTCCCAGGTGCGTATTAGAGCGCCGAGGGTGGTACATGTAGATGATGGAGCTCATGGCTGCCGCTACGTACCTAGTCATTAACATCCAACCCCGGGCTAGCGGCAGCTATGACCGTCCTTACAGCGCATTTGGTTATCTGTTCATTGACTTTAAATTATTATTCAACGATATTAGCGCGTGGTTCAGCGTGTCAAGGACAATTACGAAAACCCACTCACCACCTGAACCATCGCAAGCTAATCGACCGAGGATTCATAGCTGCAGAACCGAAAACAAGCGAACACCGCAGCCTATGATTAATCCAATACTAATCGATATCTGTTATGAATTCGATCTTATCTCCTTTCTCGCATTGTCTCATAATAAATCGTTTTCACCTCACACTTATCTTACGACCGCTTGTTTTAGTGGCCGACTTAGAACTGTCCCTTCGTCACGTCCCCATAGCGCCTGAAGCAGAGACTGATGACTGGCTGATCAACATCAAGTATCCCGACTGCTTTTTGCGACGCGGGAGAGTGATACCTTCCAGCGATGACATGGTTGTGGCCAATGGCCTTACTGCTGGTAAGGATCTCTACAACTTAGTTATCTACACCGCGGCAGAAAAGCTCAATGTAGGAGTTGAAGAGATCATGTCTCTCTATGACAAGCGTCACTACGCCGCAAGCAGGAAGCCAATCTGTGACTTAGGCTTCTACAATTGCTGTACTGTTGAGGTCATCGCTCGAGACCGATGGACCATTTTCGTAGAGATGCCTGGTGGACACTACGTAGAAGAGTGTTTCGAAGTCGACGCCTTGTCGTCCAGCAGTGATCTGAATCGGGATGCGCTAGCAGCAGCTTCTCTGTTAATGGATGTTCCAACAGATGACCTGTACGCTCTGTACAATGGCACTCCACTACTTAGGAGCCGAGACGTACCAATTTACCAGCTAGGCATCCACGACGGTTCAACAATAGAGGTTTTCCACAAAATGAGGGGTGGCGTGTGTGTTTCATCAGTACTATGCGGCAGGAAGCGATCGGTAAGTAATCGAGTGTTAGCCATCGGACGCACTTGCGTACCCACAACCACTGCAGTGGTTAGCATGGTACTTTTTGACGATAGTTTCGCGGGAACCCGTACCCGGGTACCCGGACGTGAATTATGACGTCATAATTCACGTCCGGGTTACCATAGACGTGCCTTTTAGTCTCACCGGATGTCTTGCACTTTCCAGAAAGCGCGGCACTTGCGTACCCACAACCACTGCAGTGGTTAGCATGGTACCATTTTCGCCAAATTTTGGCCGTTCTGTTACCTTTGGCATTCCTTCACAAGGATTATATATTATTTCTGTAAACTCATATTGTCCATTCTTTATGGCTTGCCATCATAGCATGGAGAACCCAACACTACAAGAAGTGAGCGGCAATACCAGAGGGCCAAAATTAATCAGGATTCAGTTCCCCGCAAAGAACGAAAGCATCCGTATCACAATCGAGTAACTATCGATCCTGACCTGGTCCAAGAATTATGGGAAGAAAGCATAGAGAATGATGTAGTCATTGATGATCCGTACTTCGCCACCAGCAATGCCGATTATCAGCGACGGGTATACGCCGCGAAGGAAGCCATCGTGGAAGCCCAAAAGAAGAATAAGTCAGACTACTCATTCGAGCGCGGGCCTTTCCGTGCCGCGCCGTATTCCGAACAGAAAGTTCTGGATGCTCTTTTTCGGTTCGAGTCAAGGATGGCCAATGTTTCTCACTCCGTGTGTGCTAATTGCCGTGAATGCAGCCTCAATATTGTAACCAGCGTTCGTGCTTCCTTATGCACCAAATGCCGAGATAAAAAGCGCCGCACCGCCTACAGTGACGATAACAGCATGCTACCGGCGTGGATCGACAACGAGGGTAACAGACACTACGAAATCCCGAAAGAACTAAGCGAGCTCACGATTGCCGAAAAGCTCCTCATCCAGCGAGTGTCGCCACTAGTACCAATCGTCCACATCAAGAATGGCACCCTAGGCATAAAGGGTCACGTGTGCTCTTTTCTCCAGGACGTAAATGAAGTTGCCACGAAACTACCCCGACTTCCAGTGAACGTGAAGGCTATCAAGATGGTCCGCACTTACGCAGGGTCCGACGGCAAAGAGACATCCAAGACTTACGTCGTCAACCGGAATCGAGTCATGAGTGCTCTCCACTGGCTAGTGAGACACCATTGCGACTACAAGCAGGCTCATGCCGACGGAGAACTTGCTATCGACGAGACCAATCTGAACTGGATGGGCGACCAAGAAGAGGCAGAGCTACCGTCGGTTGCTGCCATGACTCGTACATTCGACACAGCTACAGATGCGGACGGAGCCTCGGTCCCTGCAGTGTGCGATGCTCATGGGCTCTCACCGTCGAACACAGATACCAATGAGCTGGAGAGCTCTGGGGTCATTTGTCACGCTAATGCAGGTCTGACTAATGAAGCCAACGACGCCTTACTACAGTCGCTGAAAGAATCGGCTAAGGATGCGAAGATATCTGTACTGGACTGGCCTCAAACAAGCACCGAGGCACTTTCGGAATACAGCGACGCGGTAAAGATATTTACCAATGCATTTCCTTATCTTTACCCGGGAGGCATAGCCGATGCCAATGATCACACGCGAGTTACTCAAATTGATCCTGCCGACTGGGCTAGACACTTGTTACTGTACGACGACGGGCGATTCGAACGTGATCCACTGTGGCCTTTCTTTGCGTTCAATTTCATCCGTAGACGGCAGAACGTGCAAAGCGGATCCTTCTTCGTGAAATCCCACATATCCAATCCACCAAAAAGCTTGGATGCGCTCAAAAAGCAGCTGGAGGAAGGCAACTCGTCCTTCGTGAATAAGCTGATGTTCTACTCCAAACGAATTAGCGGATCTACGGCTTACTGGCGGTACATGAGATCTCGATTGTATACTTGGATCAATTACCACGTTGCGAAAGGTCACGGCCCCCCAAACGTGTTCATGACATTGTCTTGCGCCGAGTATTTCTGGCCAGACATGATACGCCTGTTAGAAGAGAGGGTGTGGATCGCCGAGGGTCGCCACCGCAACGGACCTGGTGCGAAGGTGTATGCAAATGGTGAGGTAATAGACCTAACTAAGGACACGAAGGCCAGAAACAAGGCTGTCAACGACTACGCCGCTGTGGTGCAGGAGTACTTCATTAATCGAACTGAGAACTACCTGAAAACAGTCGGGAAGGATGTCCTTGGCATTCAATATTACTGGTGCCGCTTCGAATTCGCTAAGGGACGAGGCCAAATTCATGCTCACTTACTTGCCATCCTAAAAAAAGAGCTGATCGGAGCGCTACAAAGACAACTAAATGAAAAGAACGGCAGTCCCCAAGAAGAGGCAGTACTAGTTTCTGACTGGGCTAGAGATACCTTTGGAATGACCGCGGAATTGGATAGGTAAGTCAGCAAAGTTATCAAAACCGCCAAAATTTGGCCGTTGTGCAGCTCTGAGCACACAATTTAGAAATTACAGCAACACAAAATACGTCAGAACGAAAGTATCGCTAACCAATCATGCTGCTGTTCTAATCCATCACCCTCGATTACACATGCAGCGAGGGCATCAGCCAGGAATCAACCAAGTAAGTGCACCACTGTACACGTAACACCTCTGCAAGAATTACCAAAATCAAATCATTGGATGCGATGCAAAAAACTAACCCATCTTGATGCTTATCAACACCAGTGCGACTTCCTGCCGTTTGGGATCAGTGAAGGATTACCGCAAGGATGAGTGCAACCTCTGCCACGAAGTGCAGATGCACAATTGCAATTCATTTTGCATGAGGAAGAAGAAAGGGAGCGCAAAACCGAGGTACTGCCGTGCTGGAGCCGGCGACGAGACCACCCCTAACAAATGCGACACTCCTGGCTTCCCTTTGCGCTCAGAACCAGCTATAACTCAGGACGATCGACACTTTCTCCGCCTCGAGATGCCGCGAAATCACCTCCGCTTCCACCAAACGCCATTGTTTGTGCTTCGGGGCTGGCGAGGAAATTGCGACATTAAGATACTTCTGTATCGGTCCAGGGTAAACGATCCCGACCTACAAGAAATTGCAGTCGTGTCTGATTATCTCGTTGCCTATACGACCAAGGGCAACGAAACCCTTCAAGTGGAAAGGGAAATCCTCAAAGAGTTTATCCATAAGTGAGTATAAATCTGAGTACTGATTGGTGTTCATGGCTGACTTGGCATTACCGATCAATTGACTCCTCATCATCTACATCATTACTTGGTGACGCGTTGTGAGTCCACAGTGCCGAGGCAATGTCAGGAAATCAGGAGGACGTGATGCGAATAGCCAGGCAACTACTAAATCGGAGCATCGCAAGCCGGACAATATCGAAGCAAGAATGCATGGTAGAACTGTTAGAACTTCCACTGGTGCTCTGCACCGAGAGCTTTGAGACAGTTAACTTATCAGGCAGCTACAAGCTTCAATCGGATACGCACCGCGACCTTTTATCGCAGTATCGACGACTGGCACCGGATAATCCCACAGTGTCGCTGCACGATTTCGTTACCGAGAAATTAAAAGAACGTAACAGCGGTCTCGAAATTATTCCACATTACGTCGGTGCCAGTGGACAGCCGAAGTACCCCCCGACCAAGGAATATGCCATGGCGACGCTCTTGGTGTACAAGCCATGGGCAGGCAAAACACTATCGAGGAGGAGCGACAAGCAATGGATAGAGGATTTTATCGAGTTTGTTAACAGCGATGACTGCCCGAGAGGAGTCGCGCTTGAATTCGCCCGCGTGAAAGATCGGTACGAAAGTAAGCGGCCGGAGGAAGCAGTCGCAACAGAAGAATGCTACGACTCAGAACCGCGAGCGGAAATGGACGACGAGACAAAGGACATCCTGAGCATAGTGAGAACTCAATGTCGACCAACTGATCCTTTTTTCTCGATAAACGACTATCAGTTTGACCGCGGCCTAACATACGACTGGTCGGTCAGGAAAATGGTAAGTGACTACCACTCTCGCCAAAATTTGGCCGTTGTAGTACCCATTGTCCGTGCTAATAAAGAGTAACTGACCTTTATCTTCCTGCCCTCAAACACTACGCAGAATTACGGCAAGATCGATCACAATAAAAATTGGCTCATGAATGTGATAGAGCTACACCGAAAAAGTGCCGAAGGCGACGGTACATACAAACCCTTCACGATGAATGTTGACAACCAGGAGGTAGAGATGAGCATGAGCCATGCCAAAGACGATCAATTGACCATCCTCATTACGATTATGCTGAAACTGAGAGAATGGACCGAGTGTGCGACTACCGACAATCCAGAAAAGGCCGCTACTTTCAAACCACTCCGGATGACGATAAGAGGTTCCGCAGGAGCTGGCAAGAGCTTCTTTATTAAGTGCCTCGCCAATTCCGTACGAAAAATATTCAACCGCCAAGACGTCGTGCACGTGGCCGCGCCCACTGGAGCTGCGGCGTTCAATGTTGGGGGGGAAACCCTTCATCGTAAATGGTCTATCAACCCCCACAAGCCGTCAGAAAAGATGGGAGAACAAACCAAAAGCCGCCTAATGAACGCCCACAGACGCGTGCTGGTGTACATAATCGAGGAGCGGAGCATGTTAACCGCCGATGTGCTGGGCGCGGCGGAACGCAATGCTTCATCCGTCACCCATGGAGGCAACCACGATGGCGAAGAGTGGGGTGGCGTGCCAATCGTTATTATGGTCGGCGATGACTACCAACTGCCCCCGCCGACCAACCGCGAGAAGGGAGCATTTGACACCATGGACTCGCAATCATCATTCTCGCAGCAAAATCTCAGTGGCACCGCATCCTTCGGCAGTGACCTGTTTACAACTATGTCGGAGCATTGTATGGAACTAACCAGTGTTAAACGCCAGAACTCATCGCAGTCACATTTCAAGGACCTTTTAGGCCGCCTCAGACTAGGCGAAGCGAATTACCACGACGCCAACACACTGTTGGATCTTCATCTAAGCAACTACAGCTCCCAACGAAGGAAGCAGGTACTTAGCGAGGGAGTAGTGATGCACCTGTTTGCAACCAAGGCACCGAGAAACGAGCACAACTACCAGCGACTGAGCGAGACTAGCAACAAGGACAACCCAGTAGCGCTGGTAAAAGCTCAGTGGTCATCAACTAGAGGCCTCGCATCGTCGACTATTACTCAGCACTACAACTCACCGCCTGAATCTGCCACTCTCCTCTGCCGCGGAGCAATGGTGAGAATTGTAGACCGCAACTTCGAACCGGGGTGGGGCCTCTACAACAATTCGATAGGCACAGTCCGCGACATAGTTTTTGCCCCGGGAGATGACCCAAATTCCGGGGACCTCCCACAATATGTAGCTGTTGAGTTCAGCCACTACACCGGCCCTGAGTGGGATCCTGAAAACCCAAAGGTAGGTTGTGCTAGCAACTCAATGCGGCCTACATTTTGCACTTGACCCCAAAATTCAACTAACAATGACAACCTCTTTTGACAACGATGCTCCACAAACAAATGCCAGGTGGTGCCAATTCCCATGGTTACCCAAAGATGTGACAAGAAGTGCTGCAGTGTGGCGTTCTGCCCACTAGAGCTGTCGTTTGGAATGACATCACACACTTTTCAAGGGCAGTCAGCAGGACCAGTGGATGAAGGCCAGCCCAAGAATGCAGTGGACAGAGTGATTGCCGACCCTGGGACAAGGTCCTTTGAGGGGAACAATCCAGGAACACTCTACATGATCTGCTCCCGTGCCACCACAGTGGGGACAGGACACTTGGACTCGGCCATTTACTTTAGTGGCCCCAACATGAACAGAGGGAGAGTGCTCGACCTAAAGTACCAAAAAGGAACCAAGAAGCTGTACAAAAAAGTAGCTCTCCGAGAAGCATGGGTTCAGCGACTAGAAACAAAGACTGTGCGACCAAAGCACAGCCAGGCTGTCATTGACGAGGTAACCAGCTGGGCGGAGAGCACCCGCACAACCAAGGAGCAGCTAGATGAGGCCCTTGCCAGGCAGGCATGGCGGCTCCAAAGCAAAAAGTCAGTTAGCTACTAGCTAGCAGTGCCACAACGGCTAAATTTAAGCCATTGTGTTCATTAACGTGTAAGAATATTACTTTCAGAATGACAAAAAAAAGAAAGCCACCTGTTTCAGTCTCCACAAGACCCGCCGGGCCGGAAAAAAAAGACATGAAAATAAACCAATAGCATAGAGTTTCAAAGAGCAAAAGCCGGCCATGCCACCCAGGGACGTGTGCTACCCGTATAGATTTAACTATTCGTGGATGTATAGTTTTGCAACTAAAAGAACCTTCACACACCCGAAGGCTAAATACGGCCCTCCACCCAGGTCATTGGTAGGGTCTCCAGCAAGCTGGGCCG
>Ga0213859_10001531_pt1 | contig 10281 bp, 15 predicted proteins | sample PICome_2_FD_160133 | JGI IMG/M metagenome (GOLD analysis project Ga0213859, IMG submission 160133) | Coastal seawater microbial communities near Pivers Island, North Carolina, United States - PICO304 | ecosystem: Environmental > Aquatic > Marine > Coastal | place: USA: North Carolina... | reverse complement strand
GTACAGTTCATACCGGGTATAATCTAGGTACATATCAAGAAAAGGTACCAACCACAATCGATTTACCCATATCAGGTGCTGATTCAATCACCACAATAGCAGGCACAATCCCACCTGGATTGAGATTAGAAGGTAACTCACTGAAAGGCACCCCGTTCCAAGTGAGCAGAAGCACACAGTTTGAATTCTGTTTAAGAGCTCAACACGATACACGAATACAGGATAGAACATTCACAGTTGCTATAGAAGGAGCAGATGCTCCCAACTGGGTAACACCTGCTGGCACACTTGACATAGGTGAAAATGACCAACTGTTCATATTGGACAGTTCTTATGTGGACTACCAATTGGAAGCCATTGACGCAGATTTAAGTGCCAACACTACTTTAGAATATTACATTCCAGAAGGTGGAGGAGAGTTACCACCTGGATTGACACTGTCTAAAACAGGAAAAATTACAGGCATTGTTGACCCTATACTAGCACTGGACATTTTGAGTAGCACAGGCTATTACGACTCAAACGATTATGCGTCAGCGCCATTTGATTTTGGTTTACAAGGATCGATTGCCAATAGAAGTTTTTATTTTGATGTTGTTGAATATTCTGAATTATACAATGCTCAAGTTGGCACAAGAACTCAAAGAAAATTAAATCGTTTTTATAATTTTACTGTTAATGTGACTGACGGTGATAGCACAGCACAAAGAATGTTTAAGATATTTGTTGTAGGAGACGATTTCCTAAGAGCAGACAACACCATCATGCAGGTTGGTACAGGCATATTCACATCGGATGGAACATTCCTACGTACGCCACAATGGCTGACCCCTGCAGATTTAGGATACAAAAGAGCCAACAATTATGTAACCATATTTTTAGAACTGTATGATCCAAACACTGTGCCAGGACTGGTGAGCTATATTCAAGAGAGATTGAATGATGACAACTCTGTATCAACACTGCCACCAGGAATGACATTGGACCCAAACACAGGAGAAATAGCAGGTAGAGTGCCTTATCAACCTGCTGTGACAAAAGAATACAAATTCACAATCAGTGCTGTAAGAGCCGGCATAGGTTCAGATTTGGTCACAGTCAACATTACACCGTATGAAGATCAACAACAAGGTGGAGACAAATTAAAAATTCAAAAATTATCAGTGGGAACAGATGATGGTTTGGATGATGCTGAAAGTTTGATCAATCAAAAAATTGTAATCAATAATCAAGAGTACACAGTGTTACAGGTTGATACTGATGATCAAGATTATGATCTTTTAACACTGAATAGAAATTTACAATCAGCAGATTTGTTGGTGTACACAGGCACAGTGTATGATGCAGGTGATTACAAAAACGGCATTCAAACAGAAATTGTCAGAGCCAGCAATGAAATATTTGTTTACAATAGAATATCCAGAGACAAATACAAAGGTAGAACACTGCGTATTGGTGCTAATGAATACGTGATAGATGACATACAATCCATATTGGCAGAAGGTGAACCAGCATTACAAGGCATAGCCAATGCCACAGCATTAGAAAAATTAATATTGAATATTCCATTACAAGACTCTTTTGTAAATGAACAAAACATCAGTATTGCCGCATTTGAAAATGAAGTTTACAGCAAAAACTTTTTACTTAACAGTACAGACACAGAACCCACAGCAACAAAAACTTTTACTGTAAAGGTTTTAGGAGAAGTTGACAGCACAATAAGTTGGATAACTGATTCTAATTTAGGCACACTCAAAGCAAACTTGACCAGCCATCTTAGATTGGATGCTGAAAGCACAGTCACTGATGCTAGAATGAAATATTTGCTGATAAGCGGAACACTGCCTCCTGGTCTGAGTTTAACATTGGACGGAGAAATTGTGGGCAATGTGAGACTGTACAGCGAAGATTCATTACCAGGCATCACATCATTTGACAACAATGAACTCACTTTGGACGGTGGTACAACCACTGTGGATGAAAGTTACACATTCACTGTGAGAGCACAAGATAGATTTGGATTCAGTTCAGTAGAAAGAACTTTTAATTTGTTGATTGACACTGATGTAACAAAAACTTTCACCAATCTTTATGCTCAACCTTTGTTAAAATCCAATCAGAGAGAATACTTCAGAGACTTTATCAGCAATCCTAATATATTTGGAATTGATAAAATTTACAGACCCAACGATCCAGAGTTTGGATTACAAAAAACAATGAAAATGTTGGTGTACGCAGGAATTGAAAAGAAAGTGGTTGGTCATTATGTCACAGCAGTTTCCAGCAATCACAAGAGATCTAGATTTAATTTTGGAGAAATCAAAACAGCAGTGGCAAAATATCCAGGCACAAACAATATTGCCTATGAATTAGTTTATGCTGATGTGATAGATTCACGAGATGCCAAACAAGGGACGACTAGAAAGTTTATCGATATTCGACCTCAAAACAAAATCAAAATCAATCAAACACAGTTGGAAGTCACTGACGATTCTACCAAATTGAATGTGGGTGGGTCGGCTTACACAATTTTTGTTCAAAACGATTCAGCACTGTCTGTGCCAGCAGTAGGAACCAGTCTAGAAATTTTTGCTAGAACAGGAAGACTGTTGGTAGATGTACCTCAAGGAGAGTTGTTTATTGATGTGCAGTCAGGACCAGATTTATTAATTGGAAGTGTTGAACAGGTAAACGGTGATCCATTTAGATTTAGACCTAAAAATTCTGTGATCAAAGTGGACAGCACTCTTCTAAAAGCCAGCATGAGTGAGGATGAATTGAGATACATCAGCAATATATCAAACATGCGAGACAACATTAAATCTTTAGGAGTATCAGAGGGAGGATTATTACCACTGTGGATGAAAACAGCACAAACCGACAGTGTTTCTGCTATTGGTTACACCACAGCAGTTCCTTTGTGTTACTGTAAACCAGGAACCAGCGAAAGCATTGCTTTGGCAGTAAAAAATAGTGGTTTTGATATTAAGAATATCAATTTTGAAATTGATAGATATGTTATCTCAGGCACAGAAGGCAACAGTGCTGATCAATACATCTTATTTCCAGACTATAGATATAATGTATAATAAATAACAGTAGGACATAAAACAATGAGTGATATAGATTCAACAAGTATAGACGCAACATACCCAGTCGCAGGACAAGACAACAACAGTCAAGGGTTTAGAGACAATTTCAATATAATTAAAAACAATTTTGCCACAGCAAAATCAGAAATTACCACACTGGAAAGCAACACCGCAAAAACAAATGCTAACAATAACTTCAACAGCAACGAAGTGAGTGGAGCATTGTTCAAAGGTAATTTTACAAAAAGCCATGATGCTGGCACAGTCAGCAATGATGTTAACATCAGTTTGACAAATGGAAACTTTCAAAGAATAGTGGTCGGGTCGAATGTTACTTTAACATTGGATGATTGGAGTCAAACTAACAATGCTCTAGAAAGCATTGTAATTCACGTGACCAAAGCAGGTGGTGATAGAACTGTAACATGGGCAACCAATGGCGGTTCAATCAAAAAGGACAGCAACTTTCCGGATCCATTCACCGTGGACAGCACCACAAATCCTGAAGTAGTTGAATTGTATTCCTATGACAAAGGAGTAACTGTGTTCGCTAGATATATTGGACAATTCAGTTAATATGTTATGTACCATCCATTGGGCAAAGATTTAAAAGACATTCCAACAGCAGAACTAGAATCTAAACTTACTGAACTGCGTACCAAATATTTAAGAGCAACCAATCCACAGATACGCAATCAAATTAATTTCTTCATCATGGACTACACAGATGAACTCAAAATGCGTTGGCACAAAGAACAGCAAGAGTTGAATAAAAATTCTGGCAATGACATTGACGATTTGATTAATGTGGATTAGCCTTGACTTTTTGAAATAAATCTTATATAATTATTACATGAAATTAGACACACTAGGTTTGCCGAAGTATGATGTTGATGATTGTATGGATCTCATATACAAAGGAAAATTGGATACATTGTTTAAAGTTTATGTAGATAAAAATCCAGAAACAGAACAGTTCAACCAATCCATAAAAGAAACTGGTGACGGACAACAGTTGAAATATTATGAACCTTTAGATATTGAAATAAAAGATTTTGATGCACTATTACAATCTGAATGGTTTATGCCCAACAGTTACAAAAACATAGACATAGAAAAACTGATTCACAATCTATGTCCTAACACAGAACAAGCCAAAACAAGAGTGTCGCAGGAATTGGAGAAGTTTAAAGAATTGGGTCATATGGATTTGTTAAAATTTTTACACTTTTTGGTAACCTTTATGAGGGAGAACAAAATGGTATGGGGTGTAGGCAGAGGCAGTTCGGTAGCGAGTTATGTGTTGTATTTGTTAGGCGTACACAAGATTGATTCGATTCAATATCGACTGGACTGGCAGGAATTCATCAGATAAATACATACATAATAGGAGATTAGAATATGGCAGTAAAACAAACAGGCAAAAAGGTTTACAAAACCATGCAGGGTAAAACCGTGGACATGGATCTTTTGAGAAAAAGAAACGAATTAACTCCAGCAGTTGGCAATGCCAAAGTGAATGCTAGAGGAGATGAATTAGGACCAGGTGGCAAAATCATCAAGAAAAGAGAAGATGTTTTAGCAGACTACTACAGAGACAATCCTAGTAAAGTTGCTCACAAAGAAAAAAACCCAGCACCTGTTGTTGAAGAACCTGTAGCAGAAGCACCAGTTGAACAAACTGATGGCGAATGGGTTGAAGACGCAGAAGGCAATTTTGTAAAAAAAGAACAATAGTATGTCCACTCTAACTGAGTATCAAGGAAAACTTACTCCAATACACGACAGAGTGCTTGTAACCGAAATGGAATTCGGTGAACAAAAAACTGCTGGTGGAATAATTCTTCCATCAGATGATGGGCAGGCAAGAGGCATTCATCCAAGATGGGGCAAAGTGGTTGCCAAAGGACATGAAAACACCGACGACTATGAAGTTGGTGATTGGATTTTGGTTGAACATGGAAGATGGACCAGAGGAATCAGCATGGTAGATGAAAATGGCAATAAAGGCATTTTCAGAGTAGTTGAAGCAGAATCTGTACTTGGTACTGCCAAAGAAAAACCTACAGACGTGTTAAGCAGAAAAACCGATTTCGAAAACAAGCATTTGGCTGAATAACACTTGACAAATTAGTATAATCCTTTTATACTAACACAATGAAACTTCCAGTAATACAATCCAAAGGACTAAACACAACCGGCTTGACTGGCATTGTGTTGATGACACTACATCTAACAGGATACATCACAGGATGGGGTTGGCCCGTGCTGTACATACTGCTAATTTTGAGTGGTATGGGACAAGAATATATGAGGAGAGATTAATGAATATAAGACTGATGTTTGAACCAAAACCCGGTGTTGTGTGTAACGTAAATGAAATGTTTCGTTGTTACGCAGAAAATTATCTATCAGATTTTGAAGAATTTAAATGGGGTGGTTATATCGTTATGAATGTGTTTGATATGAAATACAACAACAATGCCGCAGGCGAACCTTTGTATCAATTTCTGGCAACTGACACCACAGATGTCTTATTGACACAGATCAAAGAATATGTTAAAAATAATCCAATGCATGGTTATCACACTCACATACATGCGGGTATGCCAGGCGAAAATGAACAGAAGGTTGAATACTAATGAAAGAACTATGGGTAGAAAAATATAGACCTAAAACACTGAGTGAATATGTTTTCAGAGATGATCATCAACGCAAACAGGTGGAGAGTTGGGTTAAAGATAAAACTATTCCGCACTTGTTATTTTCAGGTAATGCTGGTATTGGCAAAACTACACTGGCAAAAGTGTTGTTCAACGAACTAGAAGTCAATGATTTAGACATACTAGAAATAAACGCATCGAGAACAAACTCAGTAGATGATATCAGAAACACAATCATAAATTTTGTACAAATGATTCCGTTCGGAGCATTTAAAATTGTGCTGTTGGATGAGGCAGATTATCTATCTCCAAACGCACAGGCGGCACTGCGTGGTGTGATGGAGGAGTATCACACAACAAGTAGATTTATTTTAACTTGTAACTATCCCAATAGAATTATTCCAGCACTACATTCAAGATGTCAAGGATTCCATATTGAACGTATTGATCAAACAGAATTTACCACTAGAGTGGCAAAAATATTGATGGATGAAGGTATTACTCCTGATTTAGATATTCTGGACACTTATGTGAAAGCCACATATCCAGACTTGAGGAAATGTATCAATACTGTACAAATGAATTCACAGGATGGTACATTGGTCGCTCCTGCTAAATCAGACAAAGCAGAAGCAGATTACAAACTGGAGATGACAGAATTGTTCAAAGCAGGCAAGATCACAGAAGCAAGAAAACTGGTGTGTAGTCAAGCACGTCCAGACGAGATAGAAGACATATACAAATGGTTGTATGACAATATCACACTGTTTGGTGATGAAGCACGTCAAGAAAAAGCCATATTGGTTGTGAAACAAGGATTGGTAGATCACACATTGGTGGCAGATCCAGAAATAAATCTTGCGGCAACAATGATCAAATTACAAAACATCTAGGAGACACTATGAGAGCAAGCCACATATTGATAGCACACCAAGACTCAATGAGAAGTCAAAGATTAGTTTCAAGAGAAGAAGCACTATTTTTAATTGCTGATATTCAAAAGAAAATGAATGAAAAAGAAATCACATTTGAACAAGCGGCAAAAATGTACAGCGATTGTCCAAGCGGAAAAGCCAATGGCGGTGACTTGGGTGTTATAAAACCCAGCCAAATGGATAAAGATTTTATGCTTTACCTAGAAGGATTACAGCCTGGTGAGACCAGTGGTATATGTTGTACAGCATTTGGGTTTCACATTATTCGTAGAAACCAGGATGTAGCAATTAATCAGTCTCCGTAAATTCCTAAGACTTCCTTTACTGCTTTGTGCCTTTGTACGTCACTTTTCTCAAAGTTAACCACATCAATGTAATCACTATTTGATTTGCGGTTAAGCCTATCAATGAAGTCAGACAATCCGTTATCGTTGGGCCTATCTGTCTGAGCGAGATCTCCAGTTACTGCTAGTTTGCTTCGACTTCCGATTCTCGTTAATAACATCTTCATTTGATTTATAGAGGCATTCTGCATTTCGTCTGCCACTATGTAACAGTTGTGAAATGTCCTTCCCCTCATAAACGCCAACGGAGATATTTCTATGATCCCTTCGTGCACCATATTTTGTATGTCTGCTGTGGTGAAATACAATTTGAATACATCAAATATAGGTATGGTCCATGGACCCATTTTTTCTTCCAAACTACCTGGTAAGAAACCTATGTCTTCATCCACACTCACAACGGGACGTGTTACCACTATCTTGTTGACTTGTCTTTCTTTGAACATTTTGATAGCCACCTGAACAGCAATCAATGTCTTTCCAGTACCTGCAGGACCTACACCAAACACAATGTCTTTGGCGGGATCCAACAATTTTAAAAGATAAGATTCCTGATTTACATTTCTAGGAACTATCTTTACGTCTTGTGGTTTTTCTGGAAGGTATTGTTTGATTGGCAGGACGTTTGCCCTGTTCTGGCGCTTTCTGGACGTTTTTTTACCCATTAGCACTCCTTTTGTTATTAAGCAAAATGTGTCTTTGCATACTAATATTTAACTGAAATTCTATGGTTACATAAATGCTCACATAAGTTTGACCCTTTGATAAATACATAAAAAGGTACCTTACAATGCAGGATATTAAAGACGTCATAAAAACAATAGAAAATGTGTACGACAACGACACAGCATTCACCATACTCAAAGACTTTGAACGTGTGCTGGATGAATTAAATCTATATGTGTATGACAACTGGCAAGACGGTGAATTAGCCGCAGGCCCTGAAATACTGCGACATTTTGTTACTGCCACGTTCATGTGGCCAAGAGACAAAATGCCTGATCCAGAAGGTGGCAAAAGACTGACAGATTATGGCTGTAAAGTGTTCTACAAAAAAGATGTTTACATATATCCAAGACAAGTTTTAAAGCAAGACGATTTCAGACCAGGCACCAAAAAAGGTAAGTTGGATCAAATGCCTGTGTGGTTGGTCACCATAAGAATGCCTAAAGAATTAATCAGAACAATTTACAGTGGTTACGAATCAGAACAACAATACAACACAGAGCCAGCAAATCCAGAAATAGTGGATGGCAGTGATGCTGTACAAGCCTCAGATGAAATAGCACCGGAAGGTTTATAATGGGATTAAGACAAAACGATTTAGAATACACCATAGACAATGTTTTTGAAATAGACTCATACAAATCTAAAATGGGTGATGACAAAGATATTGTCACATTGAGTTTTGCTGTCAAAGGAGAACAACCAGCAATAGATCTAGTAAAATTTGTTGAAACTGGATATGACTTTGTGCTGGATGCTGACAAGACTTCAGGAGAACAAGCAGACGGCAAATACAGAGTGTTTGTGGAATTGGAACGTTCCAAAAAATCACCAAATCAAATATTAGAAATCCTTGACGGTGTTAAAAAGATTTCAAACCAACCTGATATGAGATTTAGGTATTACAAAAACTTTAGAAGTCAAACAGCAGATGAATCCAGTATAAATGAACAACTTCCATTAGATCCAAGTGCTTATGACATCAAAACCAATGAAACCCAAATGGAAAACTACAAAAATTTCTTTGCAGACAGTTATGTGGATGAAGTGTACATGGAAGGCAATGACGTTCATTTAAAGAAAAAGTATGCTGACAAATTGATATTTGAATTTGTGGACATGGGATTTACAACTGAAGTTGTTAATAATATCAAGGAGTCGATCCAGATTGAAGCCTTTCCAGAAATTATTTTCTTAAGTAAGTATGTCGGTGATTACAATATTACCAAATTTGGCAACAAATTGGTATTTGAAAACAAAGGTCACTGCGTGGTACTGAGAAAAAAATATGAGACTATCTAAAAACTTTACACTTCAAGAATATACAAAAAGCCAAACAGCATTAAGATTAGGTATTGATAACCAACCTGGTTATGAGCATTTAGACAAAGCCACAAAATTATTTGAGAATGTGGTACAAAAAGTAAGGGATAAATTTGGTCCTACTGTGATCAATTCAGGATACAGAGGTGCTAAATTGAATGAAGCCATAGGAGGCTCTTCCAATTCACAGCACTGTAAAGGTGAAGCAGTGGATATTGAATGTCCTGGAACTTCAAATTACGAAGTTGCTAAATTTATCGAAGACACACTTGATTATGATCAATTGATACTAGAATTCTATACACCAGGCATACCTGATTCAGGTTGGGTACACGTCAGTTACAAATCAGAAGGCAACAGAAAACAAAGCCTTACTGCCATGAAAGAAAATGGCAAAACTGTTTATAAGCCTGGATTAATAGAATAATGTCCTCAATTGAAACATTAACTTTCAACACATCGCTGTATTACAAAGACTTACAATTAAGTTCTGCGTTGGAACAGTATTGTAAACAAGCCAAACTGGATCCTGTGCCCAATGAACACAGCAGTTCTTTTTGGAACAATAATCAAGAATTAGCACAATTAATTTTGCCTGATGTAAAAGATTTTTTCAAAGAAGTTGGACAAGCATTAGGATATAAACAATTTGAACTCAAGCACACCTGGATACAACACTACAACGTTGGACAAAATCATAGGGTGCATATTCATAGTGTGTATCCAAATGATTACAGTTTTGTATATTATATAGAGTGCGGAGATACATCTGCTCCTACTGTGTTCTACAATTTTGGTTATCCTTACATTGATCATGGTGCCCACAAAGTAAAACCTCATAAAGGTAGATGTGTGCTGTTTCCTGGCGCAATGCCACACGAAGCACAAAGCAATTCAGAAGATACTAGATTAGTGGTCAGCGGAAACGTATCCTTCACTTGATAAATAGTAGCATATAACTTATGACTACTGAAAACAAACAACACTGTTTAAACTGCGGACACGAAGCACACTGCGAAGGTGCTCTGTGGCGCACAGAATACGAAATGCTGTTGGGCCAAATTGTGCGTGAATATCAAATAGAAGTGTGCAGACATTGTCGTTGTGGAGAATTAGAGACAGAATGATATTTGGTAAAATAAAAATGATCATCACTATCATCATGATCCTGGGACTTTCAGGAGCGGGATTATTG
>Ga0213859_10001529_pt1 | contig 10291 bp, 9 predicted proteins | sample PICome_2_FD_160133 | JGI IMG/M metagenome (GOLD analysis project Ga0213859, IMG submission 160133) | Coastal seawater microbial communities near Pivers Island, North Carolina, United States - PICO304 | ecosystem: Environmental > Aquatic > Marine > Coastal | place: USA: North Carolina | collected... | reverse complement strand
CTCAACCCCTAAAAGACCTTTTGTTAAAGTTCCTCTGTGATCAAACGCTAATATGTATAAATCGTTGCTGTAGCCTTTCATATCTCTCCTTATACCTTTTCTTTTCTTTTTCCTGGAATGTAAATACCTATTGTTGATAAAACCATTAAAGATATTAGTACAAAAACATCTGAAAATTCATTTGTTTTTTTTGTTTCTGAAAATGAGTTTGATAGCTCAGAAACTAACTGAACGGTAGTTGTACCCCAGTTGTTAGCTAAATTTTCATCAAGAAAATATACGTTATCATTTTGTACAGCATTGATGGCTTCCCATCCTGCTCTTGTTGAAAGGTCTTTATTTAAATAATCAGAGTGTCCAACAATAACGAAATCTGGATTTGCTTCTAAAATAAACTCTTCATTGAGTGCCGGAAATCCGCTTTCAAAAGGGTCTTCAACGTTTTGAGCAATATTATTAATTCCTAACTGGTTATAAATCTCACCAATCAAAGAATCACCATTTACTGAATATATTCCATAAGAATATCCAATTTCGTGATACACAGAAACATTCTCGTAGTTTACATTATTAAGAATTGAGTTAATTTCAATCTTCATATCGCGCACAACTTCAGTCGCTTTTGCTGATTTACCAATTAAACCTCCCACTATGTTTATCTGTTCATAAACTTCGTTTAGGTTTTTTGCAGGAGGTAAAAGAGCATATGCAATATTTTTATTCTCCAAACCTTGAATAATTCCATTGAAATCAAATGCTACAAATACAATATCTGGATTAAGTGCAGCAATTTCATCTGCTGTTACAGTAAATGCATCTATTCTCTCAACAGGTAAATCTAATTTATAAAATGCGTCTATGCCAACTAGTTGATCTTCGGCATCTAAAGAATCGATAATTTCTGTATGTGTAGTTGATAAAGAAACTATTTTTAATTCATTTTGCTCAGATGAGTAAGAACACATAGACAAAGCAAGAACTATTAGTACAAGTTTTAACTTCATATATCCTTCCTTACCACGAGGTGATTGAAATTTAAGAAACTCCATTCCTTCACTCGAGGATTGTTGTCGTTTAAAACTCAAAGGCGACCTGACTTATCTTTCGAATCACAGTTGCGGGACAGTGTTAGGGTTTCACTAACTTCGCTTTATGTTTTAAAAAATACTAGCAGAAAATAAAAAGTCTTAGTCGTCGTTGTCTGAGTTTTTAATTGAGTCCATGAGTGTTGGTTCTTCAATATCTCTTGGAACATCTGGTCTCGGTAAATCTTTTACATCTGCTTTAGATTCAGTTTTTTTTCTTGCTTTTTTTGCTGAATTCACCATCGACATTAAAACTGTTTCTTTTTTTTCAGACTGGGTCTTCTTTGCTTTTTTTTGTGGAGCTATGTTCGGATCGTTATATGATTCTTCTAATACAACCACTTCTATACCACCTACTAAATCAGAGACAAGATTATAGAAAAAAGCACCTATTGTTGCGAGAGCTGTTTGGACTAACATATATAATGCTGCCATAGAAACAAGACCAGTAAAAAGGGTTTCTATATTGTTAACAAGAGAGGCATCTTGATCTAACAAGGCTAGTCTTCTTGCTATATCTTCTAAACCTTGAGGTACTCCTGCGTTTACAAGCAACACCCAAAGAATGGACATACCTAAAACAACAGTCAATGCAACTACAAAGTTAAGAACAAAAGTAACTTTTAAGACAGTCCATGGATCTATCTTTCTTATTATTCTTCGAACTCTATTAACTCTTACCATTATTCACTTTTTATTGGTATGAACGCTGAAATCTCTTCCTCTTTTGAAAGCTTCATAATTCTTACACCTTGAGCAGCTCTACTCATTTTTTTTATTTGCTTCACTGCACATCTTATAGCAGTTCCGCCAGTACTCATAAGCATAACTTCAGTATCTTCATCTACAGAACGAGCACCAACTAAATTTCCTTTTGTTTCGGTAACTTTAAGTGCTTTAACACCCATTCCACCTCTGCCTGCTTTTCTAAATTCATCGAGTTTTGTTCTCTTTCCGTATCCTTTTGCTGTAATAAACAAAAGAGTTTCATCTCGTGAAGTAGCTGCACCAACAACCTTGTCACCTTCTCTGAGTTTTATTCCTCTTACACCCATTGCTGTTCTTCCCTGCGGTTTAAGATTTGTCTCTTCAAATCTTATGGCCTGGCCGTTTTGAGAAACAAGAATGACGTCTTCTTTTCCTGATGTAGTTTTAACTGAGACAACTTGGTCATCATCTTTAAGCTTTATAGCTTGAAGAGATTTGTAGTTAGAATCAAACTCTTTAAAGTTTGATTTTTTAATAGTTCCCTTTTCTGTCATTATTAACAAAAATTTCTCAGTCTCATAATCTCGGGTATCGATAATGGCCTGTATTTTTTCATCTTGACCCATTGAGAGTACGTTTTGTACTAATGAACCTTTTGCAGTTCTTGTTGTTTTTGGAATTTCATGAGCTTTTGCTCTATAAACTTTTCCTTTGTCTGTAAAGAATAATAAATAGGAATGTACAGAGGTAGATAGTAAGTGTTCAATAACATCTTCTTCAGAAGAAGCTGCTTTAACCCCTTTTCCGCCTCTGCCTTGTTTTTTATATGAAGTTGAAGGAACTGATTTAATATACCCAGCAGCAGAAACAGAGACAATTATTTCTTCATCTTCAATTAAATCTTCAATTGAAACCTCTCCAACATCTGGAACTATTCTTGATCTTCTTTCGTCACCAAACTTTTTGGTTATTGCTTCAAGCTCTTCAATTAAAATACCTTCTTGCTTTGCTTTACTCTTTAAAATGCTTGTTAGTTCTTTGATAGTGCTTTTCAATTGATCTTTTTCCTCTTTGAGTTTTTCTAACTCAAGAGCAGTAAGTCTTCTAAGTGGCATGTCTAGAATGTGTGTAGCTTGGATTTCACTTAGCTTAAATTTAGTCATTAAAGATTTTCTTGCTGTTTCAACATCTTTGGATGCTTTAATGACTTTTATAATTTGATCAATTTTATTAAGAGCCAGTAAAAGACCTTCTACGATATGGAGTCTGTCTTCTGCTTTCTTAAGTCTATATTTTGTACGTCTCTGTATAACGTCTATTTGATGTTCAATATATAGGCGTATAAGTTCTGGAACTGAGAGTATTTTTGGAACGCCATCAACTAACGCAACAGAGTTGACGGAAAATGAATCTTGAAGTTGTGTTTGTTTAAATAATTGATTTAAAACAACTTGTGGAACAGCGTCTCTTTTTAGTTCAATTACAAGTCTTGTTCCGTTTCTGTCACTGCTTTCATTTCTAAGATCAGATATACCAACAAGTTTTTTATCTTGAACGAGGCTTGCGATTTTCTCCATGATTCGATCTGTTGATGCCTGGTATGGAAGCTCTTTAACAATAATTGCTGAGCGACCTCTTCCCAACTCTTCAACGTCTGCAACTGCTCTTAATTTAATAGATCCTCGTCCTTTTAATATTGCATCTTTAATGGTTGGAGTGTCTACTACTAAACCACCAGTTGGAAAATCTGGGCCTTTGATAATTTTTAAGTAATCTTTGGGCTTTACATTTTTGTTTTCAATTGTGAACTTAACTGCTTCGGTTATTTCTCGTAAGTTATAGGGTGGCATGTTAGTAGCCATAGCAACCGCGATTCCCTCAGCACCATTAACCAATAGATTTGGAAATCGAGCTGGTAAAACCTTTGGTTCAGAAGTTTCACCAGAGTAGTTGGGTTCAAAATCTACAGTCTCTTCATCAATTCCATCAAGTAATTGAGATGACAATGAAGACATTCTTGACTCTGTATAACGCATAGCTGCTGGTGGATCATCAGGAGTACCAAAGTTTCCTTGTGGTTCAATGAGTGGATAACGAGTACTAAAATGTTGGCCTAATCGTACAAGTGTTCCATAAATAGCTTCATTACCGTGAGGGTGATAATTACCCATAACATCACCAACAACTTTTGAACATTTTCTAAATGGTCCGGTAGGTCGAATTCCTGTCTCATACATTGAATATAAAATTCTTCGCTGAACTGGTTTTAACCCATCTTTTACATCAGGTAATGCACGTGAAACAATAACTGACATCGCATAATCAAGAAATGATTTTGAAATCTCATCTTCAACAGCAATTGTTCCATCAACTACAGCTGTTTGAGATTTAGGAGTATCTTCTTTTTTAGGTGTTGATTTTTTAACTGCCGGTTTTTTTGCTGTAGTTTTTTTAGCTGGAGCTTTTTTTGCAGCTGTTTTTTTTGGTGTTGGTTTTTTTGCAGGCATTATACGTCCAAGAACCTTACATCTTTAGCATTCTGTTCAATAAACAGTTTTCTTTTAGAGACATCATTTCCCATTAACACCTCAAACATATCTGAGGCTTTTGCCATTGCGCCTTTTGCATCAGCTAAAGTCACCTGAATCAATGTTCTTGTTTCTGGATTCATTGCTGTATCCCACAACTCACCAGCATTCATTTCTCCTAGACCTTTGAATCTACTGATATCAAATTTTTTACTTTTGTTTTCTTTTTTAAAAGTTTCTAAAGCTTCATCGTCTTTAAGGTATGTAATTCCAGAAGATGCTTTAACTCTATAAAGTGGTGGTTCTGAAATCCACATTCTTCCGCTTGTAATTAATCCTGGCATAAATTTAAAGAAGAACGTTAACAACAATGTTCTAATGTGTGCGCCATCAACATCAGCGTCTGTAAGGAAAATTATTTTGTCATATCTTGATTCTTCTTCGTTAAATTCAGCTTTAATACCTGTTCCAATAGCTTTAATGAGAGCACTAATTTCTTCATTTTGTAGTGCTCTGTTTTCTGTAACTTTTTGTACGTTAATAATTTTTCCTCTGATTGGAAGAATTGCTTGAACTCTTGAGTCTCTTGCTTGTTTTGCAGGACCAGCAGCAGAGTCTCCCTCAACAATGAACAACTCACTTTCTGTCGGATCGGTTGATGAACAATCGGCTAATTTTCCTGGTAGTCCAGATGTTTCTAAAATACTTTTTCGCTTAGTTAACTCTCTAGCTTTTTTTGCACTCATTCTAGCTTTTGCAGCAAGAGCAGCTCTCTCAACAATAGCTCTACCTTCTTTTGTGTTTTTGCCTAGCCATTTTGGAAACTCTTCGTTGATGAGCACTTGAACTTTTGATTTCATTTCAGTATTTCCAAGTTTTGTTTTTGTTTGTCCTTCAAACTGTGGTTCTCTAACACGTACAGAAACAACACCTGTCATACCTTCTCTAATATCATCACCACTTAATGAAATATCAGAGTGTAGGTTTCTCTTCTTTGCAAAATCGTTTATAGCTTTTGTAACTGCTGTTCTTAATCCTTCTTCGTGTGTTCCACCTTCTAGTGTGTGAATATTATTTGCAAAACTTTTTACAGCGACATCGTCTTCAGTTTTCCATTGAAGTGCTACCTCAATCTCAGAATCCTTTGTTTGGTCTGTGAAGGAAATAACTTTTTCATGAAGAGGCTCAAAACCTTCGTTCATATATGTAACAAAATCTACCAATCCACCTTTGTAGTGATATTCCTCTTTTGTTGCTGGTTTTACCCTGTTGTCGATAAGAGTGATTTTTAAACCCTTATTTAAAAACGCAGTCTGTCTTAACCTTTCAGCAACAATGTTGTACTCGTAGGTTTGTGTCTCTTCGAATATTTTTGGATCAGCTAAGAAGTTAACTTTTGTTCCTGTTTTTTTAGAGGCTTTACCTCTTTTGATTTTTGACTTTGGTTTACCTAAATCGAAATCTTGAGTCCACAAGTATCCATCTCTTTGGACCTCTACTTTTACAAATGTTGATAGGGCGTTTACAACAGAAATTCCAACTCCATGAAGACCACCGCTGACTGTATATGCTCCAGATTCAAACTTTCCACCTGCATGCAATGTTGTTAAAACTGTTGTAAGAGCTGAAACTTTTGTTTTTGGATGTGGTTTAACCGGAATTCCGCTTCCATTATCTTCAACAGTAACTGATCCATTCTTTTCCAAAGAAACTTTTATATCAGAACACCTTCCAGCCATAGCTTCATCAACAGAGTTATCAACAACTTCCCAGATGAGGTGGTGTAAACCGTTTGGACCAGTTGATCCAATATACATAGCTGGTCTTTTTCTTACTGCTTCTAGACCTTCAAGAATTTTTATATCTTTTGAGTCATAACTATTTGAATCTTTTTTAGACACGAATTATCTCCAAGATACGTTTCTATTTACTTAACAGCCCCTTGCTGAACTCTTATTTTACTAGAATTATTAATTATTGCTGGCTATTAGATATTTGAACATCTATCGATTTAAGCGTAATTCCGGTCTTTTTTTCAATTTCTAGGAGAATTTTTACCTCATCAAGTAGTACAACTTTTCTAGCTCTTGTGTTGTCAACATATAGAACAAGTGTTTCGTTGATTACTGGACCTGGTTTGCAATCATTACTCCATGAAAAATCTGACTTAATTAAAAAATTCTCTATTTTTTTAGATTGTTTAAAGCTAATCCCTAAAAGGTTTTTATCAGAATTAATCTTTTCTGGATCTTTTTGTTGAAACACTGCTTAGTTTGTTCTGACTGGCATCAATAAGTATTTATATGAGTCTTCTTGTCCTTGAATCACCGCTGGTTTGTCGTTTCCAGAAAACCTTAAAAATGCTGTTTCTCCATCTAAAACTTCAATACCCTGGATTAGATAATTTGGATTAAATGAGATTTCAAAATCTGTTATATCTCCAACCTCAAGACCTAAAATTTTAATATCTAATTCTTCTACACCTCCGCCAATATCCTTGTTTGTGGAAAATATGTTTAATGTGTTTTCATCTACAATCTTCAATGTTACGGGAATAAAACCCTCTGCTACTACAGTCGATCTATCGAGTGAGTTGAGAATGTCTCTCTTGTTGACTTCAATAGAGAAAAGGTTTTCCTTTGGAAAAAGAACCTTGTATTCAGGGAACGTACCTTCTAGTTTTCGCACTGACGTATAGAAGTTTTCATTAAAAAAGTGGACTTCTCTTTCTGTTGAGTTAAGAAAAAGACTCCCTTCTTCTTCCTCGAATAGTTTTATTGTTTCGTTTAATGATCGAAAAGAAATTATCCCAGCATCATCTATTGGTAGATCGTTGATGTCGTTAATAGCTAACCTATAGCTATCAGTTGAAACAATTGTGGTGTTCTCTTCTGTGTTATCAAAATAAACTCCAGTAAGAATTGGTTTACCTCCTTCCGGAGAAGCAGCGATTCCAACTTTCTTTAAAGCTTCAAAAAGTTCAACCGTATTAAGTTTTTCTGATGACTCTTGTTCGAAAGATTCCTCAAGCAACGCTTTAGGGTAAGTAAGATGATCTAATTTTCTTAAACTGTATTCTGCTTTAGAAGCTTCTATCTTTAATTCACTACCAACGTCCGAAACAAAAACATCACCTGAGGGTAGTTTTCGAACAACATCAGATAAAACCCTTGCGTTAACAAGACACTCTCCATCAACCAAAACTTCCATCTTAAGTCTGGACTTTATAACGAGATCTAAGTCAGAACCTACAAATTCACAGAACTCATCAAGTGCTTTCATATAGATACCTTGTAAAGCAGGTGTGGTAGGTTTCACATCAACAGCTCTTGATACAGCTGATATATGTTTTTTTAATTCTCTAGTTGTTGTTTTGAATTTCAAATTATTCCTTTATATATATAACAATAATAAAAACGTCGGAATTGTCTAAAACAAACGTTAATTACTATTTTCATTAAAAAGTAAAGTTTTTAGTTTTGAACATTTTAGACAGCCACAATATTTGAATTAATTAAATTAACTTTATTGTTGAAAATGTTTATTTCTTTCTTAAGGTTTTGAGAGTTTTCAACTTTTTTGATTGAAGATAAAACAGTTGAGTGAGATCTATTGCCAACATAGAGGCCAATTTGATTTAAAGAATATTCTGTATGTTTTCTCATTAAATATATAAATAAGTGTCTTGCGTTTGAAACCAACTCTCCTCTGTTTTTAGAAATAATCAATTTTTTATCAACCTGATATACATTGCTGCAATATTCGAGAATAAACTCAGGGGTTAGCTCAACAATTTTATCGTCAGAATACATAGAAACTAGCTCTGCAATATACTCTGCATTCCCCATTCCGGTTTGTTTATTAATAATAAGGTTGTTGATAACTCCATTTATTTCTCGAAAGCTTTGGAAATCAAGTTTTAGCAACAAATCTATGTCTTTTTTAGAAACCAAAGCATCATCAAACTCTAAATTTTTTTCATTTAAGATCTCTGAAAAGATAAATTTATCTGGTTTTTCAATATCTGTAACCAACCCATTGAGTATTCTCGAAACAAGTCTCTCTGGAAAACCAATTAAACTTTGAGGTTTTTGGTCTGAAGCAAGAACGACAGCTTTAGAGTTGTTTAAGAAATAGTTTATTGTATGGAAAAGCTCTTCTGACACACCTTTTTTACCAAGAAAAAACTGAATGTCATCTATAAGCAAGATGTCAACAGATCTAATCTTCTTTTTAAAGCTTTCAATGTCTTGATTTTTAATTCCCGAAATATATGACTCTAAAAAACTTTCAGAATCAATGTAATACGATGATTTTGAGGCTTTCTCTATTGTTTTTAAAAGGTAAGTTTTGCCAACACCAGGTTTTCCATAAACAAATAGTGGATTAAACCTGTTTCCTGGTTCGACAACAACATTTTTTGCAGCTGTGATAGCTAAATTATTACAATTACCAACAATTAAATCGTTAAATTGTTCTAAATCAAAACTTGTTTCATTAATTTCTTCAACATCTTCAGTTGTTTGTGTGGTGGGTGTTGGTTTTTCTTCAACCAAAAATTCTTTTTTGAAGTTTTTATCAACAACAAAAACACAATCTATAGAAATTTCTAAGTCTGATAGTTTTTTAGTAATAGTAGGAAGTACTTTTTTCTCGATTGAGTTCTTAATAAATTCAGAACTAACGATGATGTCTAAATTTTTTCCATCATTAAATTGAAAATCAGCTTGTGACATCCAATAGACGTCAGTTTTATTTTCTAATTCATCTTGAACTGAGTTTAGAAACTCATCCAAATTAAAAGTATTCAAAAATACTCCCCATACTCCAGAGACAAATCTAATAGGGTTGGACAAACTTTAATAGAGTGGGAAAAGGAAACTAATTTTTCACAAATTCATAAAACGATAAATAAACCCAATTAACAATTGATTCTTTTCAAAATTTTCTTTCACAAATAATTTTTTTAATTAAATTTTTAGAACTTAGTTAATATCGTTTTCGCGAACTAAATTTACTTTTCGCGAACCTGCAAATTAAAAATATTTTTTGTTTTGTTTAAATACTTTTTTGATATATTCTTACTGAAGGTAATAAATGAAAAGAACATATCAACCTAGTAATAGAAAAAGAAGTAGAAAACACGGCTTTAGACTTAGAATGCGCACAAGAGCAGGTCGTGACATTCTAAAAAATAGAAGAAGTAAAGGCCGTAAAAAACTTTCTGCTTAGGTCTAGTTGGTGAAGTTCACTGCTTTAAATAAAAAAAATCATTTTGAAGACCTAAAAAACGAAGGATTTTGTTTTACCGAAAAAGGTTTACGAGTTTTTGCTAAATTAAATTCTGAAACAACATCACGTCTCGGAGTAAGTGTTTCAAGCAAAGACGCAAATGCGGTAAGCAGAAATAAATTTAAGAGAAGGATTAAGGAAGTAACAAGAGGTTTAGATCAAAAAGAAAACATCGATATCTTGGTAATTGCTAACAAACAAGCTGCAAGATTAGATTTCCAAGAAATAAATGATGTTTTTGAGAAACACCCCTTGTTCAATGAAAACAGGTGAAGTTTTTAAGTTTAATATTCAATATTTTTAGATCTCTTTTAACTTATTTTGGATTAGGTACAGGAAATTGTATGTATTATCCGAGTTGTTCCAAGGTAATTTCTGAAAGCTTCGAAAATCACGGTTTCTTAAAGACAATTCCAGTAATTTTTCAAAGAATGTATATATGTAACCCTATATATAAGAAAGTTGGTAAAAATTGGCAATATTAGAACCATTTGCTTTAGCAATAGGCTTTTTGCTGTCATATATCTATGACTTCACTGCCTCTTATGGATCTTCAATCGCAATTTTGACAATAATTATTAATGTAATTATATTTCCATTAACTCTTCGTCAAACTAGATCAACAAAGAGAATGCAAGATGCTCAATCTGATATAAAAAGATTACAAAAACAATATAA
>Ga0213859_10001524_pt1 | contig 10298 bp, 7 predicted proteins | sample PICome_2_FD_160133 | JGI IMG/M metagenome (GOLD analysis project Ga0213859, IMG submission 160133) | Coastal seawater microbial communities near Pivers Island, North Carolina, United States - PICO304 | ecosystem: Environmental > Aquatic > Marine > Coastal | place: USA: North Carolina | collected... | reverse complement strand
CATTTAGTTTATATATTAGTTCTGGTTTTATATTAAGGTGATCGCTTAAAGCCAAGATTTCTATTTGGCCTGGAATAACCACCTTTGCAACAACTTGCTCCATATAAATTTCAGGCAGAGTAACATTGTATTTTTCGTTATTAAAAATAATTTCATTAATTGCAATAAACTTTGGAATGTAATTTTGAGTTTCTTTTGATAGTTTTATACTCCAATAATCAGATGGTTTATTTTTTCTTTTATTTCTTTTAATTTGTTTATCTATGTAAGAGGGCCCAGCATTATACGCAGCTAAAGTTAGGTACATATCCTCATCAAATCTTTTATATAAGATATCAAGATAACTAATAGCAGCTTTTGTAGATTTAAATGGATCATGTCTTTCCTCTATCCACCATGTTTTATTCAAGTCAAGAGATTCTCCAGTCCTTGGCATGAATTGCCATAGACCTACAGCACCAGATGCAGATATTGAGAATGGATCATAATTACTTTCAATGAAGGGTATAAATGCAAACTCAAGGGGAAGATCTTTTTTCTTTAACTCTTGAACAACGTAAAAAATATAATACTCAGATCTTTCTAAGTATTTTTCAAATAAATAAGTATTTTTAGTATATTCATATATGTATTTTTGAGTTGTATTGTTAATTTTATAATTTCTATTTTTTGCATTTTTTTTTAGATGATCCCATACAAGCTCAGGCTCGATTTCATTTTCAATTACGATAATATCTTGAATTTCATCAGGCTTTTTCACCTCTTCAAAAATAATCTCTTCATTAATAAGAGATTGGCAGCTAGTTACTGAAAAAAATAATAAAGCTATAATGAATCTTTCCATCTTCTTAGTTCGCTAAAAATATTTACGGGGTCTGTATTAGTTAGATTAAATTTATTAATTAAGCTATCAATCATATCTTTTTCAGCGCATCTTAAAAAGGGATTAAATTCTTTTTCTTTTGCAAATGTTGTTGGTATTGAAGGAATATCTCTAGCTTGAAGATTTTTTACCTCAATCTCTCTTTCAAGTATTTTTTTATTGTTAGGTTCAGCTAATTTTGCAAAAGCTAAATTCGAAAGTGTATATTCATGTGCACAATATATTTTTGTACTATCCGGTAATTTGCTTAGTTTAGAAATGGAGTCATGCATTTGTTTGAAGGTTCCTTCAAACACTCTGCCGCAGCCGGATGAAAAAATGGTATCTCCACAAAATAGGTGAGATTCAGCATCTATCTCTAAATAAAAAGCAATATGATCTAAGGTATGCCCAGGTACTTCAATTACTTTAAAGTTTAAACCTATAATATTTACTGAATCACCTTCAGTCACCTCTATATTAATATCCTTATGACAGTTAGGAGGGCCAATTACTTCTGATATTGAATATTTTTTTAGCAGCTCTTCTATTCCGCCAGTATGATCAAAATGATGATGAGTTATTAATATCCCATCTAAATGAAGATTGTTTTTAGTTAAAAAATCAATTACTGGCTTTGAATCTCCTGGATCAACAACCAAAACCCCTTCATTAGTTCGTGCTAACCAAATATAATTGTCAGTGAAAGCTTTAACTGGTTCGATTTGAATCATATATGAATTCTATGACAATTTTATGAAAATCGTAAATATTTATACTGATGGCGCATGTAGAGGCAATCCTGGAAAAGGGGGTTGGGGTGCCGTCCTGGAGTATGGCGGTAAATCAAAAGAAATTTACGGAGGCGATTTTTCTACAACCAATAATAAGATGGAACTTAAAGCCGTTATAGAGGCACTGAGATTGTTAACAGAACCCTGTAAGGTAACACTTACCACTGATTCTAAATATGTTATTCAAGGTATAACTGAATGGATTAGTGGTTGGAAGAAAAATAATTGGAAAAACTCTTCTAAACAGGATGTTAAAAATAAAGACCTATGGATAGAACTTGATAATTGTATAGAAGGTCATAATATTGATTGGCAATGGGTAAAAGGTCATTCAGGTCATGAAGGCAACGAAAGGGCTGATGAATTAGCTAACAAAGGAATTGATGCTTTATGAAGAAATATATTGTACTTGATACAGAAACTACAGGTCTTAATTATGAAGAAGGTCATAAAATAATAGAGATAGGGGCAGTTCTCTTGGAAGATAGAAACAAATCAGATAGTTATTTTCATACATATCTTAATCCACAAAGAATAATTGAAGAAGACGCAATTAAGGTTCACGGCATTACAAATGAAGAGCTAGAGGATAAGCCATTATTTGATGAAGTTGTGTCTGAATTTTTAGAGTTTGTAGAAGGCTCTACATTAGTCATACATAATGCTCCTTTTGATTTAGGTTTTTTAAATAATGAGATCAAATTAGCCTCATCAAAAAACCCTTTATTAGAAGATATATGTGATGTTGTGGATACACTAGAGGTTGCAAGAAAAAAATTTCCAGGTCAAAGAAATTCACTAGATGCTTTAGCTAACAGATTTAGTATTTCTAACTATGACAGGACCTATCATGGAGCTTTATTGGATGCTAATATTTTATCTGATGTATTTTTAAATCTTACAGGCGGTCAAAGCAAGTTTTCATTTAGCAATACTTCATCTGTATTAAGTAATAATAAACTTGCAGATAGTAATATTGATCTCAATAAATTTTCTTTAGTTAAATTTAGTGCAGGCCCTGAAGATATTACAAAACATAACGATAGAGTAAAAGAGATTTCTGAAATATCAGGCACTAAATCTATATGGGAGCAATATTCATGAGTACCGTAACTAGATTCGCACCTAGTCCAACTGGTGAACTTCATATAGGTGGCGTAAGGACTGCGCTATTTAATTATGCATATGCAAAAAAAAAGAACGGTAAGTTTTTAATAAGAATTGAAGATACTGATTTAGAAAGATCTACCAAGGAATATGAAAATAATATCTTACAGAGTCTTAATTCGATTGGTTTAATTCCTGATCAAGACCCTATCAATCAATCCCAAAGATCTGAACTATACCTTGCTGCTGCTAAAAAACTTTATGATGATGGACATGCATATTACTGTAATTGCTCTAAAGAAAGATTAGATGAATTAAGATCTTCTTTACAAGAGCAAGGAAAGAAGCCTCAATATGATAGTAAGTGCAGGGAACTCAATCTTTCCAAAGGTAACGATACAGTTTTAAGGCTTAAAACACCTCTCAAAGGTCAAACAATAGTTAAAGATTATGTAAGAGGTGAGATAGTTTTTGAAAATTCAGAACTAGATGATTTAATCATACTAAGAAGTGATGGAACTCCTACATATCATTTATGCAATGTTGTTGATGATTTTGAGCAGGGGGTAACAACTGTCATTAGAGGAGAGGATCACATCTCTAATACCCCAAGACAAATACATATTCAAAAAGCATTAGGCTATCCAGAGCTAGAATATGCGCATTTACCTCTAGTTCTCGGTAATCACCCAAACCGTTTATCAAAACGACATGCTGCTACCGGTCTTGAAGAATACCAAAGCAAAGGTTATCTTAATTCAGCTATTTTAAATTGCCTTGCTCGCTTAGGTTGGTCTAAAGGAGATAAAGAGGTTTTTTATTTAGATGATTTAATTAAAGATTTTGAATTAACTGAAATTCAAAGAGCAGGCGCAATTTTTGACCAATCAAAACTTGATTACTTAAATTCACAACATTTAGCAAATCTTAGTATTGATGAATTTAAAATAGCTTTAACCCCATTTACCAAAAAACTTGATATCGATATCAATACTCACCAACATCTTGAGTTATTAATTAATTCAATGAGATCATCTGCACATACCTTATCAGGTATAGCTGCTAATTTAGTCCCATATTTTAAGGATATAGATAATTATGATCAAAAAGCTCTTGAAAAGTTTGTTGCACCGGATCCAACTATTCTTAGTTATATACATGATGCACTAAACAAGATTGAAAAATGGAGTGAGGAAGTCTTAGATAATGAAATGAATATCATTAAAGAAAAACTTAATCTTAAAGTTCCTCAAATCAATCAACCAGTTAGAATTGCTTTAACAGGATCGACTAATTCACCATCTCTTGGAACAACTATGTATTTATTTGGAAGAGAAGAAACTCTTATACGAATTAAGACTTTAATAGAATCTCTTTAAAAAGTTTGGTTTGAAACATATTCAATAAACTTTGTGCAGTCTAAACTTAGCACTTCTTTTTTTGGAACAACATTGACCTCATAAGGAAATTTTTGTTTTAGTTCAGATATTCTTATATTGTTACTTGCTAACTTGGAACTTGTATCGTCAATAATTGCAATACCAATTCCCTTTGACACTAATGACAATGCCGCAGAATTTGAATCAGATCTTGCAATATAATTAAAATTAATATGATTATTAATTAAATATTCTTTCATATTTATATTGGAATCACCCAGGGTAAGTAAATTAGTTATTTCAATATGGGGATGTTTAATAAGGTCAAAGATATCTAATTGTTTATTAAGATTAAATATTTGAGGAGATGCGACCACATGATTGCCACTACATAGAGTAATTCTTTTTTCCTTTTGTGTGATAGGTGCATTAAAACAAATAGTAAGATCGATATCAGGCTTATACCTATCTTCGATAAGATCAATGCTATTTAGATTAATAATATTAAATCTTATATCAGGATTAATTTTTTTATACTTTGTAATTATCTCAGGAACAATTGATTCCCCAAGACTAGGAGTAGTTCCAATATTAATAAAGTCCAAAGATCTTGATTTAAAACTATTAGCTACATAATTAAAATTCTTTAATTGGGAATTAACTAGTGATGCATGTTCAAATAATTCCTTAGCCTCATCAGTAGGAGCTAGAAACTTACCTTTTCTTATAAATAATTTAAATCCTAAATTCTTTTCTATAACGCCTAAAGTTTTACTAATAGAAGGTTGAGATACTTTAAGCTCACTAGCAGCAGCAGTCATAGACTTATATCTATAAATATTATAGAAAACCTCTATTTGTTTAGATGAAAGCATACTTTAGTATAACCTATAGTTATACTTATATAATAAATTTAATAGTATTATTAATAGACAATTTTTTATGAAAAGCTATATACTTAAAGAAGGATAATATTCTTTAAAGGGGACTTATGAATTATAAAAAATTACTATTGTTATTTCCATTAGTTATAACATCTTATACTTTTGCTCAAGATACTGATGAAAATGCAGCTGATGTAGAAGAAGTTGTAGTTGTTGGATCGCAAATTAAAGGAGCAAAAATTACAGGGGCACTTCCTGTATCTGTCATAACTGCTGATGACATTGATGCTTTAGGTGTAGATTCTGGTGATGAATTATTAGATAACATTGCTGAATTAGGACAAAACACTTTTAATCAAAACGAATTTAGTGGTGGTTATAACGCATCAAGAGGTGATGTGGGTGCTTTTAACCTAAGAGATATTGGCACTGGTAATACATTAACTCTTCTAAATGGAAGAAGATTAATAACATCACCTGGCTACCAAACAGAACCTATCTTAGGTGGATCAATGCCTGTTATGACTGTTAACTCAAACGCAATACCTGTATACGGTGCTGAGAGGGTTGAAATTTTAAGAGATGGTGCTTCAGCTATTTATGGTGCTGATGCTTTAGCAGGTGTTGTTAACACTGTTCTAAAAACAGATTTTGTTGGCACTAGAGTGAGATATAAAAATATTGGATATGATGCTTATGATGCTAAAGATCATAAAGTTAGTATTCAATGGGGTAAAGATATTGGCAATACCAATGTATCTGTTTATTTTGATACTTATAGAAGAGATCCAATTAAAGGATATGAAGATCCTAAATGGTTAGCACAAGATGCAAGAGTGGCACCTGGTCTTGGTGCATTCGATGGAACAGCATGGGATGATTCATCATGGTTGAATACTAATTCAGCATCTGCATATGGCTCTTGGCATGGAGGCGGCTCAAGATACTTAAGAGTAATTCCTGATGATGGTGACTGTGATTATACAGGAGCAGGTGTTGGCACTTGTCTTGAATTAACAACCTCAAGTTCTTCAGCAGTCAGAGCTCAGTACAATACAACAAGATGGATGAGACCAGATTTAGAAAGAAATAACTTATTCGTATTCTTAAATACTGAGTTAGCAAGTGGCGCTGAAGCTTATTCTGAAATAGGTGTATATAATTCTGTAGCCACTCAACAACTTTATGGTGGTACAACTCTAGGCGCAGGAAGTTGTGCTAAAACAGGTAGCTGTACTCAGCCACTATTAGTTCCTTTATCTAATTACTGGTTAAATCAGCTTGTAGATAGTAGTGGAACAAAATATGTTGATTCAGGACAAATTACTAATGGTCTTGGTGTATTTAAAGCAAGAAATAGATTTGATACTCCAAGAGGATATGACTCTCATAGAACTACTATTAGGCTTCTACAAGGCTTTAGAGGTACAAGTGGTAAATGGGATTGGGATTTAGGATTCTTATATTCAGCAGCTAAATCTAAACAAAATAATACAGGTAGACAATCTTTAACATTATTAAATGAAGCGTTGGCTTTAAGTACTCCTGATGCTTATAACCCATTCTGTGGACCAAATTGTAATGATGAAAGTCCTTTTACAATTGATATTATTAGAGCTAACACAACTAGCTTATATATGATGGACTATAAGGCTTCAACACCTGATTTATTTGAGCTACCAGCTGGTCCAGTTGGGATGTTAGTTGGTGCTGAGGTTAGAAGAGAGTCTTACACTGATAAGAGAGACCCAAGAATTAATGGTGATATTACGTATACTGTTCCTACAGGACCAAAAACTGGCGAAACATTCCCAATTATTTCTGATGTGGTTAACTCAAGTGCTACACCTGATTCAGGTGGTTCAAGACTAACTTATTCACTATTCTCAGAATTAGCTATACCTGTTAGTGACACTATTGATGCTCAGGTTGCTGTGAGATATGAGAATTCAGATGATTATGGTGATGCTACTGTAGGTAAAGTTGCCTTTGGTTGGCAGCCTCTTGATAGAGTAAAGGTAAGATATTCTGCTTCTGAAACTTTTAGAGCTCCTGCACTTATTCTTGTTAATGAAGGATATTTAGGAAGAAGTTCTTCAGCAACAGATCACTTAATTAGATATGTTGCTGGTGAGGATGTTGATGATGATTACTATTCAATGCAAAGAGTTACCGAAGGTAATCCTGATCTGCAGCCTGAATATGGTGAGAATGAGTCATTAGGCTTGGTATTAGAACCAATTGATAACTTAATAATTACTTTAGATAAGTGGTCTATTGAAACAGAAGATACTGTTGGAATCTTTGGTATGACTAATGCAATACTTCTCGATACTTTATTAAGAGTTCAAGGTGGTGCTAACGAATGTACTGGTAATCCAAATGTTATCAGAAATCCTGTACCAACTGATGCTGTTACATGGCCTTCAAATCTATGTCCTGCTGGTCTAGTTCAACAAGTATTAGATTATTATGTTAATACTGACACTAGATTGATAGAGGGTATGGACACTAGTATCGTTTATTCACTAGATACCAAGTATGGTGATTTTCAATTTAAATTCGTTAATGTTCATTACGATACAAAAAATCAAGAAGCTGGTGGAGATGCATTACTTCTAAGTGAAGCTGGTCAGCCTGGTGGTGTTTTAGAAGGTTCTGCTCCTGTTAGAGGCGTAGATGATCTTCTTGGGCTTAACGGATCTATTGAAGATAAATACACTATGAAAATGTCATGGAGAAAAGGTCCATATGAAGTTCTAGTTTCTGGAACACAATGGGGTGAGTTCTTTGAGTCAGCTCATGTTGAAACCATCAATGATGTGAGAGAGATGTGGGTAGTTGATTCAATGACTATGCTTAATTTAACTCTAGGTTATAAATTTGATAATGATCTAAGAGTTAGACTTCAGGTTAAAAACCTTGAAGATGAAAGAGCTCCATTAGCGGACGAAACTTTCTCAATGTATTGGGGCGACCTACATACTGACTTTGGTAGAAATTATAATATTGAATTCTATAAAAAGTTTTAAGACTTTGATATTTATAAAAAGGGAGTCATTAGGCTCCCTTTTTTATATAATCTAAAAAGTGATTAGTTTAATTAAACACAAGTTTCCAATTTACTTACTAAGTATATATTTTTTATTTTTTTCTGGTATTGCTTTTGGGCAAAGCTATATAGATTATAGATCACCATTTCACCCTACAAGCGGTCAAAGCGGAATGGTTGTTTCTCAAAATAAATTATCATCTGATCTAGGAATAGAAATTCTAAACAAAGGTGGCAATGCTGTTGACGCTGCAGTTGCTGTTGGATTTTCATTAGCTATAACCTTACCAAGAGCTGGTAACCTAGGCGGCGGCGGCTTTATGCTTGTTTATATAAAAGAGAAAAATGAGATTTTTTATATTGACTACAGAAGCCAATCTCCATTAAATGCAGACCTAACACAGTTATTTGGCGATAAATTGCCAAAAGATCTAGAGTACAAAGATTTTGATGTTGTCAGAGAGGGTTATAAAGCATCAGCAGTGCCTGGAACTGTTGCAGGTTTGCTTGATGCTCATGCTAATTTTGGTAAATTGCCTTTAGATGAAATTTTAGAACCTGTTATTAAACAGGCACGAGAGGGCATAAGGGTTACCTATGATCTTTCTAAAGCCATAGAAAGCACTGGTCAACTTGCAAATGATTCTGAATCAAAAAGAATCTATTTTAAAAACAATGCTCCTTTAAAAGAAGGCAGTCTTATGAAGCGACCTGATCTTGCAAATACTATTCAAAAAATTTCTGAAGAAGGTAAATCAGGATTTTATAACGGAGATATTGCTAAAGCATTCATAAAAGCGATGGAATCAAATGGTGGTTTTTTTACCCTAGATGATTTTAAAAACTATAAAGCAAATATATCAAGTCCAATAGTTGCATCCTATAGAGATCATTTGGTTTTTACTGCTGGCCCTCCATCTGGTGGAGGAGTTACTTTATTAACTGCTTTGAATATATTAAGTATTTTTGATTTTAAAGAGTTCGAGAGTAATAGTTCAAAGGTCTATCATTTAATGGCTGAAGCTTTAAGAAGAGGGCACAATAATAGATCTCATCAAATTGGAGATCCTAATTTTTATGATGTTCCTGTAGAAAAACTTTTATCTAAAGAAAGAACAATTGAATTGATGGAATCTTTTAAAGCTGATAAAGCAACACCAAGTTCAAAAATTAAGCCTTTGAAGATTTTAAATGAAAGTAAAGACACCACGCATTATTCAATAATTGATAGTGATGGTAATGCTGTCTCCAATACCTACACATTAGGATATTCATTTGGCTCAGGAGTAACAATACCTGGAACAGGTATTCTCATGAACAACCAAATGAATAATTTTGCATATAGATATGGAGATAAAAATATAAAAGGTCGAGCAGCAAGTCCTGGTAATAGATTTGAATTAGGTAAAAGACCTATGAGTACCATGGCTCCAGTTATGGTGTTCAATAAAGATTTTGAATTAACTCTTATAACTGGATCACCAGGTGGATCTTACATTCCAGCAGCAATTTTACGAGTCGTCTCAGGTGTAATTGATTTTGATTTGGACATAGGCCAAGCCACAATGCTACCAAGAATTCATAAAGATTGGCCATATACCGGTTTAGATTATGAAGAACAGTTAAGCTATGACACTGTGAAAATTCTTCAATCACTTGGCCACAAACCTGAAACTAATAAGACTATGGGTAGTACTCAAAGCATTCATATAAAGAACGGAATAAATTATGGTTACTCAGACTTAAGACGCCCTGGTGCAGGCGTTTCAATTCAAACTAATTAATTTCTGTAATTTAAAGGTGGCTTCCTATTACCTAGCAGTGGTTGGTATTTAAAATCTGGGCCAATTCTTTGTGAATATTCCTCTTTGGCCTTTTCAAGCAGATGTTGATTTTGATATAGCTCAATTGCAGTTGATGCCAATACTTTAGCTGCTAGCTCAGATCCTTTTAAGCCTATGGATGTTCCTCCAGCTGCAACTGCTTGCCATGAATGTGCAGCAGTACCTGGCACCCATGAAGCTGTTCTAAATCCTGCAGTAGGTACATTCCAACTAACATCACCAACATCAGTTGAACCATAGGAATGAGAGGTTTTAAATGGCAGTATATTTTCTTGTGAACCAATTAATTTATTACCGCTAGGCAATGTATCTGCAATATCTTTTGCATATTTATTCTCATCATCAGAATATTTAATACCCCCATGCAGCTCCAACT
>Ga0213859_10001522_pt1 | contig 10311 bp, 11 predicted proteins | sample PICome_2_FD_160133 | JGI IMG/M metagenome (GOLD analysis project Ga0213859, IMG submission 160133) | Coastal seawater microbial communities near Pivers Island, North Carolina, United States - PICO304 | ecosystem: Environmental > Aquatic > Marine > Coastal | place: USA: North Carolina... | reverse complement strand
TAACCTATCATATCAATTGGAAGCATATCATGATTCAATCTTGCTTCCTCTTCAAGTCTTAAAATTTCTTCTTGTGCTTCCTGCTTCATTTGTGAGCCATCTAACTCGACACCACCAGGCAATTGAATACCAGAGAACTTACTTAGATTTTCTCCCCATTGATACTTTGTCAATGCAGTTGCGTATTTCTTCAACCACATATCATCATAAACATCTGAAAATGTTGTTGGGTCCATCTTTCTATAACATTCAATGATAATGTATTCACCTGCGTTAATGCTAGATAAATCCATATCCAGATACAATCTGTTCATATGCTGATTGAATCTAATTGGTTGTCTACCCACTAAAACGTGGTCGAGTAAATTTATGTGTTGTTGAACTTGTTCGTAATAAAGAATATTGGTTGATGTTAAATCGTATAAATCGTTCAGTCTTAGTTGATATCTCAAGTCAAACATATTCAGATTGTGTTTATCATTGAATGGGAATATGTTTAAAACTGAAATAACTGAATCTGGTAATACAACGTAATTCTGCTGTTCATGTACCTGTTGGTCACTATATGCATGTGTACCAGATGCACTCTCAGTAGTTGTCTCGTTAGTCTTCATTGTAGACAACTGGTCACTAGTAACTTGATGCTTTAGGTATACTTTTGTTGAACCATCGTAGTGGTATTGATAAAAATATTGCAGTGCTTCATCTACTCTATCATCTAACTGGTCATCATCAACGTTGATTTCCAACACTGGTGCACCAAGTTTTCTTTTGATATAATCTTTAAATTCTGCTTTTGTTGTTGGTTTTGCCATAATAGTATCCTGTCCTAATACTATTTATGTTAAAAATTAGTCTTGGAAATAAGTTTTGGTTTGAAGTCTGTCGAGTTTCTCATCAATTCGTTCCATTGTTTGAATGAGTTTCTCTAAATCTTTTTCTAATTCGTTTTTTGTGACATATTCTTTAGCAAGTTCTTCTCTTGTTTTATTGACTAAGATATCAAGTCTTTTTTGTTCTGCCAATAGTGAACGAACCAAAAATCCTGCTGGTATAACAATAATCGTTATAATAAAATCCCAAAGTAAATGTGGTTCTATAGTTATGCCTTCCATACATATATTTAGACTATAATGTCGCCGCTTTCGTCTACTTTGAATCTCAAACCAGGATATTTTATGTCTTTTCTGAAATCGTCTGAGTTAATTGCAACATCAAAATTAAATGATATACTATAACGTTCTTTGTTTGTGTAATTGGGTTCGACCATATGCATCAAACCACTAGGAAATAAATACACATCACCAGTCTTTGGTGAAACTTTCCAAGATTCTACTATTCTAGGTGTATTTGGAAAAGTTCCAACGACTTTATGATTTGTATCTATTGCACTAAAATCACCTTCAGTTCCATCTGCATCTATATACATGACTCCGGAGTAAAAGCAACCATTGTGTAGATGAGGTTTATTCCATGCACCACTGTCATTTATATTTGCCCATGAATTATGAAAATCTACAATCACATCTTTTTCATTTCTACCAAGAAATGGCATCATCTCAGTTCGTATCATTCTTTTAATTGACCTAATTGCTTTGACGAATATAGGATTACTCTCTATTTTATCTACTGATTGCCAACCACCACTGTTAGAAACAGCTCTACCAACAGGGTCATCTCTTCGCATTGCATCTATTTCATTCTTAAGTATACTAAAATACTCTGCATTCATTCCTTCTTCAATATGTTCATCTTCACCTAAATGATTTCTCTCGAAAACGAATGCTGGAAATAATATGTTAACTGACATCTTTATTCTCTTTGTGAAATGGGCATTCTGGTGGTGGATTTTCTTCTTCAGAATAAAATTGACCTTTCTCTTGCCAATATCCTTCATTTCTGTAAGGACCCATTTTGCTCATATCTTCTTCTCTTAATCCAGAATATTTATGATGTCTTCCCCAATCTGCAATTGACCTATTTTCATCTTCTAATGTATGCAATGATTCATTGTTAAACCAGTTTTTTGAACTACGCAATTGATAAGTTGCTGTCCAAGTATCTCTTTTGTATGGTATAATTTGACACATAGGTGTGCCCTTTTTAATTGTAAATGAATGATTAACTTTTGGATAGAAAATGATTTGAGAGTTATCTTGGTTGGTATTAAATTTATCAGTATCTATGATTCCTTGCCATGTTGCAAAGTATTTGTTTTGAAATAAAAATGGGTCTAGATAGAAACAAGAATAGCCAGGTGGAGTTTTTATGTTCCATGGATTTCTCATCTTAAATGCATCTTTCACTGGTGCATCTTGACCTAAATATTCGAATGAATTTAAATATTGATGACTTGGGTGAGATGGTGATGCTACTCTTGGCAAATCTTTTTCTCCCTCTTCTTTGAATTCTCTCGTAACACTTTGATTATCATACATTATAACATCTATATCTCTATTTGCTAAAACATACCAACCACTTTTTAACCAATCGTCCATAGCAGGACATGACCTTATTGTTTGCACATAGTCACCAGTAATATGCATACCGACCTTTGCTTTTTTCCACCAATCGGGAGATATAGATTTTGCTAAGACTGGTTTGAAGTCTCTTATTGTTTTTTCGTTATGTGCTATGAAATCTATTGTTGGCATATTTCAACCTCATCGCCTCTTAATACAATTGAACGTCTATCGGCATCTCTTGCGTTTTCATTTGGCGCATCTGCACCATGTGGTATTCTTCCATCAAACATTAACAATCTATTAGGTTTGAATTCAACTTCTGCGATTTGATGATTTTGTATATGTTCATTACGTCCATCTAAACCTTGTTGATGGTCATCATAAAATCTCAATGTGCCACCCCAATTTGAATTCCAGAATGTATTATAATAATATAAAAATGATAGATTCCACGCATCTTCTTGTGGACAATCTGAATGAGTTGTTCCATGTAACCCTTGTGTTTGTGAATTCAAACCCATATATTGAAATCTAATCCATTTAAAACCAAAATCTGTTTGTATTCTTTCATTAAAAGCTTTTGCTAGATATAAAGACCTAAGACAATTTTTATCTTCTTCATCTCCTCGTAAGAAACTAGCACCCCAAAATTGATGATGAGGTAATCCTGTTGGACTATCTCCTCTTACTTCATTTCCTTTTGCCCAAATTGATGCCTTAGTGAAAGTATCATTAATAGAATGATGTATAGATGTTTCTAGGTAATCATCAATTACATAAATCTTTGTAAGTGGTAATTCGACAACGTGAAACGGTTTGTCGATGTATTCGACATCTAGTTTCATTAACCGATTAATGCTGGACGTGGTACAGGAAAATGGGCAGAATAATCTTGGAAAGGTTTTAGAACATCTTCTCTAGTATGTCTTATTTCTTCCATTACATTTATGTAAATGTTCCAGATTTGGTCATAATATTCTAACGTTCTTCTTGCATCTGACCTGAGAGGGTGATTAGAACCTTCACGAGCAGCTGCCATAACATCTACTAAATCTGAAAATCCATAAGACTGAATTTGTGAATTTACGTAATCATTACACAAATTTTCTAGTTCATTACTATACTGTTGATTTAATGATACTCCTTCTGGTGGTGCAGAATTTTCAATATACTGCTCAATAGCATCAATCTCTGTTTCATTCAGATTAATTTTTTGTTGATTATCAAAATCTTCACCATCTTTCCATTCTGTAATTTTAACTTCTATATCATCGTAAACAACAACATCAAAGTCAAAACCAAGATTTGGTTTATCAGTGTTTTCAAAGGTATATTCTAGTCCGTTCGGTTTTCTTATGACGAGATTACCGTTCTCATCGTATATAAACATATTCATAGTCACTCCATTATAATTTAAAATACTCTATTTGTCAAGCGATTTAGCTTTCAATCTATCGTAGATGTCTAACATATTTATTTCGCTTGTATCCATATCTTTTATCCAAGGACCACCTCTTGTGTAATGTATTGCAAATGCTCTTGGTTTCTCTTCGATTGTATCATAACCTTCTGTTATAATCCATCGTTCTGGTATCTCACTTATCTTATCTGTCCATTCAAATTGATGTAGATATTTTCCTGATTCTGTATTCACAACTTCTGGTGTGAGTTTTCTACAGTCTTCATGACCGTTATTGAATATCATCATGCTTGACCACAGTTTCTTAGGATAAGGAACATTTTTCTCACCATTGAATTTAGTTTCAATGATAGGTTTGTCGAACTTGTATTTAACACAAGCAATTGCATCATCAGTGTTTAAAAAGTAGAATAATGGTAAGATTGATTTTTGAAATATGAAATCGTTATCTACAAAGATACTAAACCCCTCATAATTTTCCAGATAAGGAATTAGAAATCTACTGTAAGTAAACTCTGTTGATTGATTTGCATACTCTCTAGTATACTCTGGTATCTTCGATACATCTAAAGGTTTAATATCAATGTCCCATTTAGACATTGCATCGTGAACATCACCACCACCAAAACCTTGAATGATTGATTTTCTCATTATATTAATCGAAGTATCTGTAAAGTCTCCATGTCTGCTATCGTAACCTACATAAATGTTTACTCGTTTTCCTTTCGACATCTTCATAACTTTTTTGTTATGTTCAAAAACATTCTCTCTAAAGTTTGGTTTATTTGAAAGGTTGTTTGTTCCTGTTGATGTTTCTATATAACCACCAGCAAAGTTAAATGATATATTATTATGTTCTGCATTTTTACTTTGAACATGTTCTATTTGCTTTTCAATAAACTCATCGCAGGTCAATGCAGGTGATTTAAACAAATCATATTTGTCATAGACTATAAATTCTAAATCATCATCACTCAACATATCAAAAACACCTGACCTAATGGAACCAGGGTGTATTTGAAATCTATAACCCTCATCGTAATTACGTTTCATAACTCTGCCTTGAATTGGATTCCAAGCACCTTGTTCTCTTATATCATTTAAAACCCAATGAGCTTTAGCTGCATGATAATAGATAGAATTCAAGGATTGTTCTGTAAATGCATGATAATACATAGAATTGAACGGTTGTTCTGTAACACCCTCTTTATCAATATCTGTCTTTTCAAAATCACAATAATCTCTTATGTCATCATATTCATCTTTGGTGTTTTTAAAATCCATTCCACCTTGACCAGGTATTATCTCTCTAGGTTTTTCAGTATAACCGTAAGGTAGAAAATAATGATATGCGTATGCTTGAGATTGTAGAGAATTAAAATCTTGTACAAGATGCGTACTTTTGTTTATCTTGGTGTCTAGTAATTTGTTTGCTTCTTTCCAACTTGCCCATTTAACACTATCGATGTGATTGTCCCAAACATATTGTAATGTTTTATAGACCTGTGTATCTTTGTAATCTTCATCAATATTGAAATGACCAATGTAAACATGAACATATTGACTGTCCGATTGTTCTATTAACTTGTTCTCAAAATCTTCTGGTGTTAAATTTGGATTCATAAAAGCTCATAATGTTGTTTACCTGAAAGTATTTATAACTGCTTTATGCAGTTATTGGAGATGCAGGCCATTGTTGCGATACAACTCCATCCCATCTTGCTTCAGGTGTTCTTCCTTGTGTTGCGTAAGTTGAAGGACTTCTATGTTGATATGTGAAAGGTGTTTGACCTTGTCTTGCATATGTAGAAGGACTTCTATGCTGATACGTAAATGGTGTTTGGCCAGTTCTTTGGTATGTAACAGGTTGTCTATGCTGATACGTAAATGGTGCTTGTGCATTACGTATATTAGGTTCTTGCTGGTTTACTGGATTTCTATATGTAAACGGAGACCTATGATTATATGTAAACGGTGACCTATGTTGATACGTATATGGTGACCTAAATTGATATGTATATGGTGATTGGGCAGACCTAATATTAGGTTGTTGATAGTTTACAGGATTTCTATATGTTCTTGGCGTTCTAGCATTACGTATATTAGGTTGTTGTGCGTTTACTGGATTTCTGTATCCTCTCGGTGTCCTAGCATTACCGATAACAGGTTGTTGTGCAGAAACAGGGTTTCTATACGTAAATGGTGACCTATAGTTATATGTAAATGGTTGTCTAGCATTCGCAATATATGGATTCTGTTGGTTTACAGAAACCCTATACGTGAAAGGCACACGATAACTAAACGGGTATGTAAAGATTGCTTGTCCTTGTGCCATTTTTTATATTTCTCCTCTTACGTTCATATTATAAGCCTGCTGGATTGAATGGAGTTGGATTGTTACCCATTCCATCATCTAAATAATCACCACCGCCACCGCCGGATGTGTAAGGATATGGGAATCGACCAGTACCAATACCAATAGCAGGTTGTTGAGCATTTCTCGGTGACCTAACAATAGCAGGTTGTCTTGCCTGATACGTGAATGGATTTTGACCACTTCTGATATTAGGTTCTCTTCCATTTACTGGATTTCTATAAGTGAACGGACTTCTAAAACCGTAAGTAAATGGTAACTGATAACCTACAGGATTTCTGTAAGTGAACGGCGACCTATAGTTATATGTAAATGGTAATCTATAATTTACTGGACTTCTATACGTGCCTGGTGACCTGTAGTTATATGTGAATGGTTGTCTAATATCACGTATATTAGGTTGTTGTGCTGCCCTAATATTTGGTTCTTGTGAAGACCTGATATTTGGTTCTTGTGCAGAAACTGGATTCTGATAAGTTAACGGAGACCTATGATTATATGTAGAAGGTTGTCTAGCATTCGCAATATAAGGACTCTGTGCATTCGCAATGTAAGGATACGGTTGTTGTGCATCTCTAATTACAGGATTCTGTGCATTCGCAATGTAAGGATACGGTTGTTGTGCATCTCTTATAAATGGATTTTGTGCGTTTGCAATGTAAGGATAAGGTATCTGAGTTGCTTCTTGACCTGAAGCATTATTCCAACCAGTAGGAGTTTTGATGTAGATTTGGTTTACATCTTTCCATGTATTAGATGAAGTTTTTACCCAAGCACCTTGGGTTGCATTCCAACCCGTTGGTGTTTTTACCTTTTGTGAACCTGAAGCCATTTATTTTTCCAAAAATGTAAACTCTTATTTATTAAGAGTATAAAATCCATAAATCACCAACTGCTCCATCTCCTGAAGAAGGTGCAGAAGTTGATTGATATATATTTCTTGCAACACCACCACTATTGTTCGCATAGTTTGTAGTAATCTGTGTAAATTCTACATTTGATGATGTTGACACTGCTTGTCCTATACTAATTGCACCTGATGAATATGTTACACCAGTTCCACCTGATAGATGTGAATCTACTCTAGCATCTGTATAGTATAAATTAGAACCCTCTGTCAAGTCTCCTGTATCGTGATTTGAAATATCTGAAACTGTTCCAGTAACATTACCGGTTAGATTTCCTTCAAACACTGAGGCAACCATGGTCTCTGAACCAACTGACCATTTGTCATTTGTTTCGTCCCATAAGAATGTCTTAGCTGCTGAACCACCTCTTGAGATACTTAATCCAGCATCTTGAGTTGGTGAACCTGATGTGAAATCAGAGTTTAAATTTAAAATGTTATCTGCAAGATTGATTGTCTCTGAGTTAACAGTAGTTGTTGTACCTGAAACTGTAAGGTCTCCAGTAACGACAACTGAATCGTTAAGTGTAACATTACCTGTTCCGTTACCACTTAATACTAAGTTAGTATCTGCACTTCTTGATGCAATTTGGTTTACACTGATATTGTTTCCAAACTCTACATCGTTACCTGCACTGTTGGTGATTGTTTCACCATCAAGCATTTGAAGTGTACCTTTTGCTTGAATGATACCTGTTCCTGATGGGTTGAATTCAATGTCACCACTACCAGCAGTTTTCATCTGTAGATTTTGGTCTGAATCAGCAGAAACAACGATTGTTCCTGAACTATCTTCTAATACTTTTTGACCGTTAACATATAATGAACCAGGACCAATATACACGTCCTTCCACATCTTGGAAGATGAACCTAAGTCATAAGTGTTATCTGCACTTGGGATAATATTACCATCAAAAGTTCCTCCACCTAAGTAGGATTTAACTCTTGCATCTGTGTAATATAAATTTGTTGAACCTTCACCCAAGTCATCTGTATCGTTATTAGATAAATCTATGTCTGTTGCAGTTTCAGCTTTTGTTGAGGTGTTCTTACTTCTTGATTGAAGTTTACCATTACTGTCTCTTTTAAGAACAAGAACGTCTGAACCTGTTCCAATCTCGATTTCTGCAACTTTAAGTGATTTTAATGTTCCACTTGCAGAAACTTCAACGTTTCCATCTGTATCTTTTGAAAGTTCTGTTCCACCTAAGTTAATAGTTGAACCTGAGAGATATAAATCTCTCCATCTTTTTGATGAACTACCTAAGTCTCTTGTTTCGTTTCCATCAGGAATTAGGTCGGCTGCAATTGCACTGTAATCTACAGTTATGTCGACTGCACCGTCACCAGCATCGTCATATGAAACTGATAAACCTGTATGTGAACCATTAGTTGCTAATGCGGCACCAATGATATCTTGTATTTCTTCTTCTGTTTTTCCTGTTGATGAAATTGTAATAGTATCATTTTCGTCATCATAAGTTACTGTAGTTGAACCTGAACCTTGAATGATACCACCGATTTTATCTGCGATTGCTTCTTGAACGGCTGCACCTACACCACCTGCGACTAAGTCGCCTGATGAGTTGATTACTTCTACACCACCAACGGATAAACCATTTTTGATATTAAAATTCTTAACTGTCATTATAGACTCCCTGCATCGAGTTGAACGTTATTCAAAGTTTTTGAGGCACTAGCATCAGATAGATGTGAATCTACTTTAGCAGTTGTAAAATACTGGTTTGTTGAACCTTCTGATAAACTATCTGTGTCTAACTCTGTTAATGCACCTGCTTGGAGTTTACCCGAAGAATTTATCACTTCAGTCGAACCGACTGTTAATCCATACTCTATTACGAATGAATTTTGTGTTGCCATGTATATCCTTTGAGATTAAATGTAATTTTATACAAGTATTTAGCAAACTGAAGTCTTAAGGAAGAGTCTAAAAACAACATTTTTGTGAAATTTTATTCACCAGCAGATGGAATTTCTGAAGTAGCTGCACTCACAACCCCAAGTTCATATGCTTGAAGTATTTGTGCATCTTCACCAACTGCAAGTGCTATATCATTTTCATTACAATGTGCAACTAATTTAGAAATAATTTCTAATTTGGCAATTCTTGCTCTTTCTTTAGAGAAATTTGTTATGTAATCGTCTACATCATGCGTGATGTATTCTAATGATTTCTGTTCTGTTGTTGTTAATGTTATTGTATAATCCATTTTTTATTTCCTTAGTTCTATGCAGTCAATAAGTGACCCATAAGTCTTGTATATGTTCCTCCATTACCACCTAATACAGTGTGACTTCCTGATAGTTCTATATATAGTTCTATATAATCACCTTGTGCAAGATTTAAAATTACTTGTGAGTTTGCTTTTCCATAGTGGGAACCACTTGAATTACTACTTCCATCTGCTTTATATCCCCACCCACCAAAATATACAGAACCACTTCCGTTTTTTCTAACACCAATGCCAGCATAAGTTAATGCACTAACAGAAGATTCTAATGCCAATTCTGCCATGAACAAGTATTTACCAGCTACTGGTGCAGTAAATCTTCCTGTTGTGTGATTGTATTCATTTTGATTATCAAATGCCTCTGAAGCAAATGTATATTTAAGCGAACCACCTGATGCTGTAAAACTAGAAGTAGGATAACACATGAAACATGGTTGATAATCGGCAGTAATTTGACCACCGCTATGAATTCTCATGCGTTCTGTATTGTTTGTAAAGAATGACATATAGTTAGTATTATGCTGATAGCTAATTCTTCCATGAGCAGTAGTGCCATCTGAATGATTAAATGCTAAATTACCTTGATGCGTTGAACCTGATTGAATCGTAATACCATCATTTGCATCTCCATCACCTACCACTAATTTTTGTGCAAAAGTATATCCAGTTTGTGATGTTTGCCCTATGAGTACATCACCATTATCATCAATACGGAGTCTTTCTTCAGGACTACTTCCATTACTAATTATTATATCATTAGAATCTAGAACTTGAAATCTTGCTCTTTCAGTTGAATCATCTCTAAAGAAAATATAATTTGCTTGGTTTCCTCCAGCTTCTATATCAAGAGCTGCCCAGTTTGTATCAGTATTTGTTATCTTCAGTCTTGTGCT
>Ga0213859_10001519_pt1 | contig 10317 bp, 7 predicted proteins | sample PICome_2_FD_160133 | JGI IMG/M metagenome (GOLD analysis project Ga0213859, IMG submission 160133) | Coastal seawater microbial communities near Pivers Island, North Carolina, United States - PICO304 | ecosystem: Environmental > Aquatic > Marine > Coastal | place: USA: North Carolina | collected... | reverse complement strand
AAAACCACTCATAACGGTCATTCATTTTGGTAGGTGCCACTGCTAAATGAACTGAAAAACTCCTTTTTTCTTTAAAGCTTTTAGAAATAATTTCTACTGTACAACTTTTGTTATTGCTTTCTGTTAGTTGGGCTTCAAATAACCAGCCTTTTCCATTTGTTATAAACAAAGTATCACCTTCTTTTTTGCGTAGTACTTTTGCAATGTGCTTGCTTTCATCTTTGTCAAAGTTGAAAAAAGCATCACTTTCGGCAATGTTAGAATTATAAAAAAGTTGCATTATTACTTAGTTTCAGAAAATCTTAAAACAGTTATCTCTTCAATTTTTTTTGTGTCGTGAGTTTTTAATATCACATAGTACCAATTCCTATCATTTATATCTAATGTAAAAATATCCTTAGTGCTATGCGATTTCACTGCATTTTCAAAATCTGGAGGCATTTTACCATCTTCAAACCAACCCAAATCACCACCTCTACCTGCATTAAGATCCATGGAGTACATTTTAGCCAAGTCTTTGAATTTATGTCCTTTTTTATACAATGCAACAATTTTTGTACGCTTGCTATTGATTTCAGAAGGAGTCATTTTTTTACCATCAAAGAGTATATAACTTACTCTGTTATGAGATTTTTTTTCCTTATCTAATATTTTATAGTAGGTATTGTTATATTCTGACTTAACAACTTTTTTGTCACCCTTTGAAAGTTTAAATAAATCTTCTGCCAATTGGGTTTTATGTTTCTCTTTATTGAAAACTATAATTTTACCCTTGACATCTTTATTTGATTTAATAAATGTTTTAGCATCCTCTTTGGATAGAATGGAATCTAATTCTACACCAAAATTTTCTTGACTACCACATATAAGTGGCAAAATAAAAAGGACAATTAAAAGTTGTTTCATTATTGATTTGAGATTGATTTAAACACAAAGCAACTAAAATTTAACATTGGTTTGAAGGAAACTAGTAAGGCTTATCAACAGATGTTTTAACAATTCAAATTTTCAGTCTTGCGGTCGCCATAACATCAAAATCTGAGAAATCTTTTTCTAAATATTTTAAATAACCAACAATAGCAATCATAGCTGCATTATCTGTAGTATATTCAAATTTTGGGATATATGTAGTCCAACCAATTTTATGCTCTGCATCCTTTAATGCTTTTCTTATGCCTGTGTTAGCAGAAACGCCACCACCAATAGCAATATGCTTGATGCCAGTTTGTTTTGCGGCCAATTTTAATTTATCCATGAGAATTCCAATAATGGTATACTGTATAGAAGCACAGATGTCATTCAGGTTGTCCTTCACAAAATTTGGATTTGTTTTAGTTTCTCGTTGAACGAAATATAAAATGGCGGTCTTTAAACCTGAAAAACTAAAATTTAAACCATCGACTTTTGGCTTAGTAAATCTAAATGCTTTTGGATTGCCTAATTGCGCAAGTTTATCAATTTCTGGTCCTGCAGGATAACCCAAGCCCAGTACTTTACCACTTTTGTCATAAGCTTCTCCAACAGCATCATCAATAGTTTCTCCTAAGACTTCCATTTCAAAATGATTAGACACTTTAACTATTTGGGTGTGACCTCCTGAAATCGTCATTGCTAGGAATGGAAAAGGTGGTTTTTTGTGGTTTTCTCCACTAATAAAATGAGCAAGAATATGAGCTTGCATGTGGTTAACATCAATCAAGGGAATATTGAGACCAAAAGCAAGAGATTTTGCAAAGGAGGTACCAACGAGTAATGATCCCATTAAACCAGGACCTCTTGTAAATGCTATAGCACTAAGTTGTTTTTTAGAAATACCGGCTTTTTCTATAGCTTGGTGTACAACTGGTACAATATTTTGTTGGTGAGCTCTTGATGCTAATTCGGGTACTACACCACCATATGCCGCATGTATTTTTTGGTTCGCAACAACATTGCTCAAAATCTTATCGTTACATAGTATAGCTGCTGAAGTATCATCACATGAAGACTCTATGCCAAGGATATAAATATTTTCGTTTTTCATAGCGGATATTAGGCACAATAATTGTTAATTTTACCGATATAGTCTAGAACCATACTTTGTAACGTACTGTATAGACAAAGGTAGTGAAGATTTCATTCATAATTAAGCATAAATTCTATCAAAAGAGTATTGAAAATATTTGGGAAAATTGCAGGTATAATTCTGCTGATTTTCCTTATTATATTCTTAATTCTGGCAATTCCTGCAGTACAAACCAAACTAGGTAAATATGCTACTACACGGTTAAATGACGATTTTAATACAGATATAAATATTGGCAAGGTAGGTCTTCAATTAAACGGCGATGTTGAGCTCAAAGAAATTCTAATAAGGGATTATAAAAAGGATACACTCATAAGCATTGGTGAACTCAATACTTCAATTATAAATTTTAGAAATCTGTATAACAGCAAATTGAATTTTGGAGATATAGACATTCAGGATTTATTCTTTAACCTAAAAACTTATGAAGGAGAAGAAGATACGAATTTAGATATTTTTGTAGCTAGGTTCGATGATGACAATCCTAGGGTTGGACCAAGTAAATTTCTTTTCTCCTCAAGTGATGTTTCAATTGAGAATGGCATCTTTAGACTTTCAGACGAAAATCTTGATGACCCTGAAGTTTTTGTGTTTAGCGACCTAAATGCTAATACAACCAATTTTTTAATCAATGGACCAGACGTAAGCTCTCGTATCAATAAATTTAGTTTTATTGACAGCAGAGGTATTAAGGTTGAAGATCTCATGGCAAATTTTGAATACACAAGGAGCCATATGATTTTCGATGATTTAAACATTAAGACTGAAGCATCGGAGCTTAAAGGAGATCTTAGATTTGATTACAAAAGAGAAGATTTAAAAGACTTTACTGATAAGGTGAACGTATTAGCTAGCTTTAATGATTCTGAACTTTCCTTAACCGAATTAAATGTGTTTTTCGATGAATTTGGTGTTAATCAAAAAGCAAAGCTTAATGCAGATTTAAAAGGGACATTGAATAGTTTAGAGGTAACAAATTTAAATATTAGCACAACTCGAAATACGAAAATTATTGGTGATATTACCTTTGAAAATTTATTCAATAGAGAGCCTCACACCTTTACACTAAATGGGAGATTTAAAAATCTAGCATCAAACTATAATGATCTTACTGCGTTATTGCCGAGAATATTGGGTAATTCTATACCAACGGTTTTTTCAAATGTTGGTAATTTTAGAATCAGTGGTAGTTCTTACATAACAGAAACTTCAGTAGATGCAAAAATTAAGATTAATACAGATTTAGGTTTAATTGATTCAGACTTAGAACTTACAAATATTGATGATATTGATGATGCAAGTTATATAGGCAATGTAGTATTTGATGAATTTGATATTGGTGTATTGATTAATGATCCATTATTTAAAAACATTTCGGCTAATTTAGATTTAGACGGTAAAGGATTTAGAATTGACAATCTTAGAACAGATGTAAAAGGAGATGTATACAATTTAAATTATAATGACTACGATTATAAAAATATAACTATTGAGGGAGACTTAGGCAATAAAGTATTTAATGGAATACTCATGGCAAAGGACCCGAACCTTCAATTAGATTTTAATGGATTAGCAGATTTTTCTGGTGATTTAAAGAATTTTGATTTTAATGCTAATGTTGGTTATGCCAATTTAAAGACATTAAATTTTGTAACCAGAGATAGCCTGTCAGAATTTATAGGAAAGGTAAGAATGACGGCACTGGGCTCTAGTTATGATAATGCTACAGGAGCTATAAATATTAAAAATACAACCTATAAGAATCAAGATGGAAACTATCGTTTTGAAGATTTCGATATAGTTTCCTCTTTTGACGATGATAAAAGAACGTTATCAGTTAACTCACCAGACATTGTCAGTGGTACAATTACTGGCAATTATAGAATAAGGGATATTCTTAAGTTAGTTGAAAATTCTTTGGGTAGTATATATACTAATTATATACCTAATGAAGTAAAGGCAGGTCAGTATCTCAATTTTAAATTCAATATATATTCAAAAATAGCGGCGGTCTTTTACAAAGATTTATATTTAGGTAAAAACACATTTATTGAAGGAAAGATTGAATCTGATGAAAAGGGTTTTGACTTAACATTTAATTCACCAGAGATTAAGTTTCAAAAGTATTTTGCAAATGACATTTTGCTTACGGTAGATAATAGTAACCCTATTTACAATACTTACATTGAGATAGATAGTCTAAGTGCAGGAATTTATAATGCTTCTGATTTTTCCTTAATTAATGTAACGAAACGTGACACTTTATTAATTAAAACTGAATTTAAAGGTGGTACAAAAAACAGAGACAATTTTGACCTCAATTTGTTTTACACAATTGATGATGAAAATAAATCAATAATTGGGTTTAGAAAATCTGATATTCTTTTTAAGGATTTTGAATGGGAAGTTAATTCTGACAAGGATACTTTAAACAAAATTATATTTGATAGGGATTTTAAGAATTTTAATATTTTCCCTTTAAGGATTAACCAAGGAAGAGAAGAAATCCTGGTTGCTGGCTCACTAAATGAAGGTGGCAACAAAAAATTAGGAGTGGATTTCAACAATGTCGAACTCGTTAAAATTACACCAAGAATTGATAGTTTGGCACTTCAAGGAGTGGTAAATGGTAAAATTGATATTGAACAAAATAATGGGATCTACTTACCAAAATCAGACCTTGAGGTTAGTAGCCTATTTGTTAATAATTATGATTTAGGAAATTTAACTGCAAAAATTCAAGGGAATAACTCAATAACCAATTATGAAGTTGATATTACATTGGTTAATGATAATTTAAAATCGTTCAGTGCAATTGGTGCAATTGATGTTTCTAAGTATAATCCAAGTATAAATTTAGATGTTGATTTTTATGAATTTTTATTAGACCCTCTAAATCCCTTAGGTGAAGGAGTAATCAGTAATATAAGAGGATTAGTGTCTGGCAGTGCCAAAGTTACAGGAAACTTGAACAAACCAAGTATAGATGGTGAATTATTGCTTGACAGGGCAGGTTTATCCATACCATATTTAAATGTAGATTATGGTTTTGATTTTGATTCTAAAGTAACGTTACAAGAACAGCAGTTTATTTTTAATAACGTTGCTATGACAGATTCTAAGTTTTTCTCTCAAGGATATTTAAACGGATTTATTGAGCATAATAACTTCTCGGATTGGGAATTAGGATTAGAACTAAATACGGATAGATTACTTGTTTTAAACACAGTAGAGGAGGAGGAATCCTTATATTATGGTGATGGTTTTGTTACAGGTGAGGCAACTATTAAAGGTCCAACGGACCAACTCGTTATTAAAGTAGTTGGGAGCACAGCACAAGGAACAGTTTTTAATATACCGCTTAATGATTCCGAAAGTTTTGGTGACAACACTTTCATTCATTTTTTAACACCTGAAGAAAAGCAAGCAATGATAAATGGTGAAGTAATCGAACAAATTGAAATAAAAGGTTTGGAATTAGATTTTGATTTAGATGTTAACCAAAATGCAACTATTGAAATTGTAATTGACAAAGAGGCTGGAAGTACAATAAAAGGAAATGGAAAAGGTGGATTACAATTTCTAATAAATACTAATGGCACTTTTAATATGTGGGGAGATTTTTCGGTATTTGAAGGAATCTATAATTTTAAATATGGTGGTTTTGTTGAAAAGAAATTTGAAGTTGAGCAAGGTGGAAGTATAGCATGGGAAGGTGATCCTATGGGTGCTGAAATAAACTTAAAAGCCATTTATAAAACAACCGCTAATCCATCAGTTCTTTTAGATACTCCGGTAACACAGAGAATACCTGTGGAGGTAGATATTTATCTTACAGGTGATTTAGAACAGCCACAACCAGATTTTGATTTGAGATTTCCTAATGTATCATCAACAGTAAAATCTGAGTTAGATTATAGGTTGTCATCAAAAGATGAAAGGAACAATCAAGCCTTAACACTTTTAGGTACAGGCAGTTTTTCTAATGGTATAAGAGGAGTGAACTTCACAGGTACAATATCAGAGAGATTATCTGGTATAGTAAATAATATAATTAGCAGTGATAATGACAACCTCAATGTTGGTATTGATGTAGAGTTGGGAGAAAACACACCAGAGTTGCAAACGGACAATAGATTTGGTCTTACACTTCAAACTCAAATTAGCGATAAAATTTTGGTAAATGGTAAGTTGGGTGTACCGTTTGGTAGCGCACAACAAACCACAATAACTGGTGATGTGCAAATAGATTGGTTGCTAAACGAAGACGGAACGTTTAGAGCAAAAGTATTTAATAGAGAAAACACGATAAGAAATTTTGGTGAAGAAATTGGTTATACTCAAGGAATTGGTCTTTCATATAATGTAGAGTTTGATACTTTCAAAGAACTCATTCAGATTATTTTTTCTGGTAAAAACAGAAAGGATAAAAAGGTTAAAGCTACGGAGGAAATAAATGGAAAAACGGATGATGATTTTATGCCTGAATATATGTCTATGAAAAAGAAAAAGACGAAATCATAGACGAGAATCCTTTTAATTTTTTTCATTTTATTAAATACTTATCAACGAAAACGTTTGAATTGTTTTCACACTTTTTATTTTATGATAATAGTCACATTATTGTATAGATTGTTTATTAGTTTTACTGGAAATAAATTAAAAAATGTTACAAACCATTAAAAAAATTGGAGTAATGACATCTGGAGGAGACTCTCCAGGAATGAATGCTGCTGTTAGGTCTGTTGTAAGAACATGCGCTTTTCACAACGTTGAATGTTTTGGAATTTACAGAGGTTATGAAGGAATGATTGATGGCGATTTTGTAAAAATGGACGCACGCAGTGTTAAGGGAATTATTAATAAAGGAGGAACTATATTAAAGTCCGCTCGTTCACAAGAATTTAGAACAAAAAAAGGAAGACAAAAAGCTTTCAATCAATTGACAAAGGCAGGGATTGATGCTTTTGTAGTTATTGGTGGTGATGGCAGTTTTACAGGTGCTATGATATTTAATCAGGAATTTAATTTTCCTGTAATGGGAATACCTGGTACTATTGATAATGATATTTTCGGTACCACCCATACATTAGGTTATGATACAGCTCTAAATACAGTTGTTGATGTAATTGATAAAATTAGAGATACAGCAAGTTCTCATAATAGGTTATTCTTTATTGAAGTTATGGGGCGAGATGTTGGGCATATAGCTCTTAACGTAGGTGTAGGAGCAGGTGCAGAAGAGATTCTTATACCAGAAGAGGACTTAGGATTAGATAGATTGTTAGAATCCTTGAGAAGAAGTAAGCAATCCGGAAAATCGTCTAGTATAGTTGTTGTTGCTGAAGGAGATAAAATAGGTAAAAATGTTTTTGAACTCAAAGACTATGTAGATCAAAACCTATCGGAATACGAAGTCAGAGTATCTGTTTTAGGTCACATGCAACGTGGCGGATCACCATCTTGTTTTGATCGTGTATTAGCAAGTAGAATGGGAGTAAAGGCTGTAGAAAGTCTAATAGTTGGTAAAAGTAATTTCATGGTTGGATTAAAAAATGACATCATGGAGTTGACACCTTTTGATCAAGCTGTAAAAGGTAAATCTAAAATAAATATGGAACTTCTTAGAGTTTCAGATATAATGTCAATATAAACTTAGAACACAATAAATTAAATTATAAAAAAATGTCAAACTTAAAGTTAGGAATAAACGGATTTGGTAGAATAGGTAGAATTGTTTTTAGAGCAACAGTAAAAAGAGATGATGTAGATGTTGTTGCGATAAATGATTTATTAGATGTAGAACATCTAGCTTACCTTTTAAAATATGACTCAGTTCATGGTAGATTCGATGGAGACATTCAAGTTAAAGACGGAAACTTAGTTGTTGACGGAAAAACAATTAGAATAACAGCAGAAAAAGATCCTAAAAATTTGAAATGGGATGAAGTAGGAGCTGATGTTGTTGCAGAGTGTACAGGTATTTTTACAACTTTAGAAACGGCACAATATCATATTGATGGTGGCGCAAAAAAAGTAGTTATTTCTGCACCAAGTAAAGATGCACCAATGTTTGTTATGGGTGTAAATGATGATAAATTAACATCAAGACATAATATTGTGTCTAATGCATCTTGTACTACAAACTGTTTAGCACCTATTGCCAAAGTCATTGAAGATAATTTTGGGATTAAAGAGGGATTAATGACAACAATTCATGCTGCAACTTCTACTCAATATACGGTAGATGCACCTTCACGAAAAAATTACAGATTAGGTCGTTCAGCAATTGTTAATATTATACCGTCATCTACAGGTGCTGCAAAAGCAGTGGGGAAAGTTATTCCAGAATTAGATGGTAAATTAACAGGTATGGCATTTAGAGTGCCAACAGCGGATGTTTCTGTTGTAGATTTAACAGTAAAAACAAATTCAGCTACTTCATTAGAGGAAATAAAAGATGCAATGAAAAAAGCAGCAAATGAATCTATGAGTGGTGTTTTAGGTTATACAGATGAGGCTGTTGTATCTCAAGATTTTGTAAGTGAAGAAAGAACAAGTGTTTTTGATGCAGACGCCTCAATTGAACTTAATTCAAATTTCTTTAAATTAATTTCTTGGTACGATAATGAGTTTGGATATTCAAACAAGATGGTTGATTTAGCTCAAAGAATTAACAATCTATAACAAATTAGTATTAATTCAAAAATTCCGTAGGTCTTTGAATTAAGGTCTCCTGCGGAATTTTTAAGTTTTGGCTTTATGATATTAATTACAGATGGTGGTTCCACAAAATGTGACTGGATTGTTATTGACAACACAGGTAAAAGATTAGCTGAAAAAATAAGAACTAAAGGGTTAAATCCAGCTATTCTAAGTGAGAAGAAATTGACCAAAATCATTAATAAGAGCGAAGAATTAATGGCTCTTAAGGATGATGTAACGCATGTCTTCTTTTATGGTGCTGGTTGTGGAACTGAAAAGCCAAGGCTCATGTTAACGCATGTTTTAAAGTTAATTTTCTTGAAGGCTCATGTTGAGGTAAAAGAAGATACTATGGCAGCAGTAAGAGCAACCATAAGTTCTAATGATGAAAAAGCTGTAGTTTGCATCATGGGAACAGGATCAAACTGTAGTTATTTTGATGGTGTTCATCTTCACCAAAGAGTTTTAAGTTTGGGATATACGTTAATGGATGATGCAAGTGGTAATTATTATGGTAAAGAATTAATTAGGGATTACTACTTTAATAAAATGCCTGAGACCATAAATCTTGCATTTGAACATAAATATGAATTAGAAGCCGATCACATTAAATACAATCTTTATAAACAGCCAAATCCTAATGCATATTTAGCGAATTTTGCGGAATTTATGTTTTTAAATAAAGATTCCGATTATATCAAGGATCTTATTAAAAAAGGGTTTAGAATATTTAGTGAAAATATGATCCTTCAATTTAGGGAAGAAATAAACAATGGTGTACCTGTTCATTTTGCAGGATCTATTGCATTTTTTGCTCAAGAAGAAATACATGAAGTATCAAAGGAATATGGATTCAAGGTTGGTAATTTTGTTCGTAGACCAATTGACGGTCTTGTAGATTATCACGTTAGGAACTTTTAATCTTCGATAATATTTTTAATAATCTGTTGATAAAACTCAAAAATGCTATTGTAAAACTTATTAATTGGTTTTATCTTTGCAACGGATAAACGAACCGCTATTATGTTTGAATTTGATCAATACTTAGGATTTTTAGCTTTTTTAACCATATTAACAATTGGATTTTGGTTGATGATATTCCTTTTAACGTTTGTTATACCTTATTGGGTATTTGGTTCGGCAATTGAGCGATTCAAGGAAATAAAAGAAGAGAGAAAGGCAAAAAGAGCAGGTACAGCTTAAGATTATATATACAGAATTTAAAAGGATGCAAAATGCATCCTTTTTTTATGGTTTAATTTTGGTAAATTCGGGACAAAATTAAGTTATTCATGAAAAATATATTTCTACTCATTATTTTATTTACTTCAAGCATTAACGCACAACACATATTGCAAGAGAAGCAACGTGCTCAAGTTGTGGATGAAATATTGAAGGACAGATTCAATAATTTATTACCAGAATTAATGGATAGCGCTGGGATTGATATGTGGGTTTTAATTTCAAGAGAATATAATGAGGACCCTGTTTTAAAAACTATGTTGCCAGCAACATGGTTAAATGCAAGACGAAGAACAATTTTAGTA
>Ga0213859_10001517_pt1 | contig 10322 bp, 9 predicted proteins | sample PICome_2_FD_160133 | JGI IMG/M metagenome (GOLD analysis project Ga0213859, IMG submission 160133) | Coastal seawater microbial communities near Pivers Island, North Carolina, United States - PICO304 | ecosystem: Environmental > Aquatic > Marine > Coastal | place: USA: North Carolina | collected... | reverse complement strand
TCTCACCGGCGGGGCGGATGGCCTCGTGGGCCTCCTGGGCGTTCTGGACCTTGCCCTTGTAGGCGCGCGGCTTGTCCGGGAGGAACTCGGACCCGTAGGTCGTCTCGACCGCCTCGCGGGTCAGCTCGATGGCGAGGCTCGAGAGCGTCACCGAGTCGGTCCGCATGTAGGTGATGAAGCCGTTCTCGTACAGGCGCTGGGCCGCCCGCATGGTGCGCTTGGCATCGAAGCGCAGCTTCCGGTTGCCCTCCTGCTGGAGGGTCGAGGTCGTGAAGGGCGGCGAGGGCGTCCGTGTGAAGGGCTTCTCCTCCGCCGACAGGATCTTGAACTCCCCCGACTCGAGCTTCGCCTTGAGCGCCCTGGCGCCCTCAGCGTTCAGGAGCTCCACGTCATCGCGCTTCAGCTTGCCCGTATCGGGGTCGAAGTCCTTGCCGCTGGCGATGCGCTTGCCGCCCAGGGACGTGAGGCGCGCCTCGAAGTCCTTGCCCTCTCCCTCGCCGCTGGTGGCGGTGAAGCGGGCCGTCAGGTCCCAGTACTCCGCCTCCACGAAGCGCATACGGGCGCGCTCACGGTCCACGATGATCTTGGTGGCGACGCTCTGGACGCGGCCCGCGGACAGCCGCGGCTTGATCTTGCGCCAGAGGATCGGTGAGACCTCGTAGCCGTAGAGCCTGTCGAGGATGCGCCGGCTCTCCTGGGCCTCGACCATGTCCTTGTCGATCTCCCGGGTGTCCTCGAGGGCCTCGAGGATGGCGCCCTTGGTGATCTCGTGGAACACCATGCGCTCGTAGGGGACCTTGAGCCCGAGCACCTCGACCAGGTGCCAGGAGATGGCCTCGCCCTCGCGGTCTTCATCCGTCGCCAGCAGGACGCGATCGACGTCGCTGAGCATGGCCTTCAGCTCGGAGATCTTCTTCTTCTTCGCCGGCTGCACGATGTAGAGCGGCTGGAAGTCGTTCTCGACGTTGACGCCGAGCCGAGCCCACTTCTCCTTCTTGAACTTGGCGGGGATCTCCGCCGCGTTCGCCGGGAGGTCGCGGATGTGGCCGACGCTCGACTCGACGATGAAGTCCTTACCCAGGAACTTCTTGAGGGTCTTCGCCTTGGTGGGCGACTCGACGATGACGAGGGTCTTGGACATGGGTGGGGAGAGTGTTCCCTGGGTGCCGAGCCGGGAGAGGATCGGTGGCTGGGGAGGGGCGGCGCTTGGCGTCTATATACACGAACCTGGAGGACGCCCCTTCCGACTGGCGGAAGGGGCTACCCCGAGTTGAGAGGCGCGGGAGTCTAGCGCTCCTTTCGTCCTCGGGGGGACCCAGTCTCGTGTGGACGGAAACCAACTGGTTTTCTACCGCGGCCCTCGCATACTTCGCCCGCGCCAGGGCGAGGGCTGCTCTGTAGGCCCATAATCAACCAACCAGCAGGTCCTTCGCGGCTTCGCCGGAGATTGCGCCTCCTTCCCCCCGAACCCGGCGAAAATATGGGCATGTTCAAGGATTCAGACCTCGTCGACGTGCCCGCGCGCGTCAGTACCCAGGCTTCCCGTTCCGTTCCCATGAGCGATCCCCGTCGCCTCTCCGAGAGCGCCGATCGCCCCGAGAAGACCCCTGTTGGCCCCCTGGAGGACGTCCAGGGCCGGGGCGACGTCCGTGGGATTCGCCTCGACTGCGCCGGCGTCACCGACGTCCGCTATCCCGCGACGGCCATCGACCCCGACGGCGTCGAGCGCTCGACCATCGTGAAGATGGAGATGTCCGTGGTCGTGCCGCCGGAGTCGAAGGGCACGCACATGAGCCGCTTCATCGAAATCGTACAAGCCGACGACCGGCAGCTCGGGCCGGAGGCGGTGCTCCGCATGCTGCGCGAGATGCAGGGTCGCCTTGAAGCGGCCGAGGCCAAGCTCGTGCTCGAGTATCCGATGTTCATGGAGCGCGAGGCCCCCGTCTCGAAGTCGAAGGGGATGATCGACATCGACTGCGGCTTCGTCGGCCTCATCGACGGAGACGACATCGACCTCGTCCAGAAGGCCGTCGTCACCGTCACCAGCCTGTGCCCCTGCAGCAAGGAGATCAGCGACTACGGTGCCCACAACCAGCGCGGCGCCGTCACGGTCGAGGTCCGGACCCGCAAGGACGCGGACGGGACGCCGGTGACCATCCCCATGGGGGACCTGATCTTCGCCGCCGAGGAGAGCGCCTCGTGCAGGATCTACCCGGTCCTCAAGCGCCCGGACGAGCGCTGGATCACGATGGAGGCCTACGAGAACCCGGTGTTCGTCGAGGACATGGTCCGGGGCGTCGCCGAGCGCCTGCAGGCGGACGAGCGCATCGTCTCCTTCCGCGTCCACGCGCGGAACTTCGAGAGCATCCACGGCCACGACGCCTTCGCGGAGACCTCCTGGAGCCGCTGATGGCCCGGGGGTCCGAGGCGGGCGGAATCGAGTAGCTTCTGAGGCGCGATGATTCCCCCGCTCCACCGCCCGCGTCGCAGCCGCCGGACCCCGGCCCTGCGTGACCTCGTCCGGGAGACGACCCTCTCGGCCCACGACCTCGTTTACCCGGTGTTCCTCCACGCCGACGCGGAGGATGTGGAGATCGAGGCCATGCCCGGACAGACGCGCTGGTCCCCCGAGGGGCTGCTGCGCATCGCCGAGCGCACCCTGGAGGCCGGCGTCCGGGCTCTGGTGCTGTTCCCGAAGATCGAGGACGGGCTGAAGGACTCCTCAGGAACGGAGGTGAGCAACGAGGACGGCCTCGTCCCGCGCTCCCTCCGCGCGCTCAAGGCGCGCTTCCCGGAGCTGGCGCTCTTCACCGACGTGGCGCTCGACCCCTACAGCAGTGACGGCCATGACGGCATCGTGGACGGCGACACGGGCGTCATCCTGAACGACGAGACCGTGGAGGTGCTGTGCCGCCAGGCCGTTGTCCAGGCGCGGGCTGGCGCCGACGTGATCGCGCCCAGTGACATGATGGACGGCCGGGTGGGGGCGATCCGCGAGGCCCTCGACGCCGAGGGCTTCACCGAGGTCTCCATCCTCTCCTACACGGCCAAGTACGCGTCATCCTTCTACGGACCCTTCCGCGGCGCCCTCGACTCCGCGCCCAAGGACGGTGACAAGAAGACCTACCAGATGGACCCCGCCAACGCGCGCGAGGCCATGCGCGAGCTCTACCTCGACGAGGCCGAGGGGGCAGACATGGTGATGGTGAAGCCGGCGGGCCCCTACCTCGACATCGTGCGCGCCGTCCGTGAGGCGACGACGCTACCCGTCGCGGCCTATCAGGTCTCCGGCGAGTACCTGATGATCGAGGCAGCGGCTCGCTCCGGCTGGCTCGACCGCCGAGAGGTCGCCCTGGAGAGCCTGGTCGGGATCAAGCGCGCGGGCGCCGACATGATCCTCACCTACCACGCCCTCGACGCCGCCGGCTGGCTGGGCGAGTAGGCCCTCAAGGGACGAGGATCCCCGCCTGCCTCAGGAGGTGGGCAGTGGTGAGCAGCGGCAACCCGATGATGCCCGTGTGGTCGTCGCTCCGGATGCGCTCGAAGAGGCGGATCCCCTCGTCCTCGATGCGATAGCCACCGGCGCAGTCCAGCGGGCTGAAGCGCTCCACGTAGGCGGCCGCCTCGGCGCGGCTGAACGGGCGCATGGTCAGCTCCTGGCGGTCCACCGCCTCGAAGCGCTGACCCGTCGCCTCGGACACCAGCACGATGCCGTTGATGAGCGCGTGGGTCTCCCCCGACAGCTCCATGAGCTGGTCGACGCAGCGATCGACGGACCCGGGCTTCGAGAGCTGCTTGCGTTCCCCGGCCGGGGACTCGAGGACCCCCACCTGGTCCGCACAGAGCAGCCAGCGCCGTCCGCCCTCCTGGATCAGCGCGTCGGCCTTGGCGCGCGCGAGCAGCAGCGCGAACTCGGACGACGTTCGAGCCTCGAACTGGGGGTCGAAGGCTCGCTCGTCCACCTCCGGGGCCTCCTGGGTGAACGGCACGCCCAGCCGAGCGAGGAGCTGTGCTCGATATCGAGACGATGAGCCGAGGACGAGCGGATGGTTCAAAACAGACGCTTCGGTATCGGAACGGGACCCGCTCCCAGGTGATGACCCCCAGCGGGGTAGTTTTCATTCATAGCATGATGAAGCGCCCGGACCCCACAGCATCGCTCGCGATCGTCGCCGCTGCGACCGTCGTATCAGGAGCCCTCGCGGCCCTCTCAACCGGCTCCGGGGCCACGCCTACGGTCCACGCGGTCGAGCGCCTCGAGACCGCCTCCATCGGCGTCGACGGGGTCCACGTGCCCGTGACCGAGGTGCTCGAGCGAGCCGTCGCGGCCCCCGCCACCCTCGACGAGCTGCGGGCGGAGACCGCGGTGACTCCCCGGGTTCGCCTGCTGGTCCTCGACTCGGTGACAGGTCTCGGGGTGGAGAAGGTGACCGTGACCATCGGGGGCCGACTCGAGAGCTTCGAGCCCGCGAGCGGACAGCCCATCAGCCTCGACGGCGGCGCCCCCGACCGGCGCCTCCAGGTCCGCGCCGCGGGTTACCGCGACCGCGCCATCACGGTCGACGGGGTCGAGAGCGACGGGATCCGCGAGGTCCACCTGGAGCGAAGCACTTCGCTGCGCGGGGTCGTTCGCGACGCCTACGGCGCCCCGATGCCTCACACCCGCGTCCAGCTCATCGCCCGCGCCGACGAGGCGACGGTGGACCTCCAGGGAAGGCCCTCGCTGCGACGCACGGACGAGGCCGGCGCCTTCACCTTCGCCGGGCTCGAGCCCGGCGTCTATCAGACCTCCGTGGAGGTTGCCGGTATCGCGCACCTCTCGCGGCCGCTCGAACTCCGCGACGGCGAGTGGGCCCAGGCCGACCACCGACTGGTCACGTCGACCGCCCTCTCCGTGCAGGTGGACCTCCCGGGCGGCCTCCCCGCCGACCGCGCCCGGCTCCTGATCCAGCGAGACGGCGCCCAGGACCCGATGACCCGCTACACGGACGACCGCGGAAGGGCCTCCATCCGCCCGCTCCCCGCCGGCTCGTACCAGCTCACCGTCCAGAGCGCAGAGGGCGTTTCGGCCCCCCGCACCTTCACCATCGAGGAGGCGGGCCAGGGCCTGGTCGACCTCCACGTCCGGCTCCAGGCGGAGCCCCTCAGCACCGAAGACTGAACCGAGAACGATGCAAGTGACCACCAGCACCGCCATCAAGACCTCCCTCTCCGCCCTCGCCCTCTTCGCCGCTGGGTGCGGTGGAGGTGGCTCCTCAGCGCCAGCGGTCAACCCGACGGCCTCCCTCGACGACATCGACACCTCGGGCGAGCTGGACGGAGTCGTCCCCCTCCCCCCGACGGTGGACGGGCGCATCCGCGCGGTCTTCGACAAGTACTCCAACCTCGACGCCCCGAGCGGTGAGCGGGTCCACTTCCTGGGTCAGCCCGGCGTCTCGGACGAGCGGCTCTTCCGGGTCAAGGCGGTCTTCGAGCAGCTGGTCACCGACGTCCCCGGGAGCTCCCTCGGCGCCGACAAGGCGGGGGTGCTCGACGCCGTGGCGGCGCTCGACACGACCATCGTCGTGGTCGAGGAGCAGCAGACCTTCGACGTGAACGACGCCAGCGTCGCCTCCTTCATCAGCCTCTTCGAGGGCCTGTACGCGAGCGTCAACTGCTCCAACGTGATCCAGGAGGGGAGCCCCGAGTTCCTCCTCCCAGACCCCGCGATCGACGACACCCTCCTGGAGACCTCGGGGATCCTCCTCCGCTTCGGGCTGGGGGCGACGGTGCCGCAGTTCTCCGAGGCCCTCACCTCCGCGCGGCTGAACGCCGAGGCCCAGGGCATCTATCGGCCGGCCGCGGGCCAGGCCCAGGGGCTCGCGGACGCCGAGTTCCTCGGGTTGAGCCTCTCCGTCTACTACGGCGTCTGGGGCCACGACCCCTCCGGTGAAGGCACCTCGGGGAGCGAGGGCGAGTACGACTTCTGCGACCGCAGCAGCATGGCCGCGGGTGACCCCAACACCGTCGCCCTGATCGAGTCCTTCTTCGCCCCCAGCCAGAGCTTCCCCGCGTACCTGGCCTCCACCTTCTCGGGCACGTTCGAGATGCAGTTCGACCCCGCCATCGCCTACACCCATCGCTCCCGGTACCTGGAGCGAGCGGGCTTCCGGGGCGCGACGAGCGGCCGGATCAACGGCAACGAGCTCGACAACACCTTCCTGGGCGGCGACCTCGACGATCAGTTCGAGGGCCGGGGCGGCGACGATCGGATCGAGGGGGACCTCGGGGTGGACGAGGCCTACTTCAGCGGGCCCTCGACCGAGTACACCATCGTCCCCGTGGACGCGACGGTGACCCGGGTCACCGACACGGTCCCCGGCCGCGACGGAGTGGACGACGTCCGGCAGGTCACCCGCCTGCGCTTCACCGACGTGACCATCGACCTCTGAGCTGAGCCCCGCGCGACGGATCGACCGGCCGTCCGCCCCACGCCGGGCGGGCGGCCGGCTCCATTCCCGGCCGTCCCTCCCCCCGCCCTTCAACTGGGGGGTCGGATGTTCCATCCTGCGCGCATGGGGTTTGAACTCGGGGGACGACGGGCGCTGGTGACCGGAGCGTCCGCAGGCATCGGGCAGGAGATCGCCCGAGAGCTCGCCGCCCGCGGCGCACACCTGACCCTCGCGGCCCGCAGGCTCGACCGCCTGGACGCGCTCGCCGCGACGCTCCGCGAAGCCCACGGGGTCGAGGTCGCGACCCTGGAGGCGGACCTGGCCCACCCTGACGGGGCGAGGGGCCTGATCACCGCCTGCGGCGAGGGCCCCGAGATCGACGTGCTCGTCAACAACGCCGGCGTCGGGATGCACGGGGACGGGGTGGGGCACCCGTGGACCGACGAGCGCCAGATGATCCAGCTCAACGTCGTCGCCGTCGCGGAGCTCACCAAGCACTTCGCCGGCCGCATGCGAGGGCGCGGCACCGGGAGGATCCTCCAGGTGGCGTCCACGGCGTCCTTCCTCCCGTGTCCCGGCTACGCGGCCTATGGCGCGACGAAGGCGTTCGTCCTGCACCACGCGGAGGCCCTCGACGAGGAGCTGCGGGACGTGGACGTACGCGTGCTGGCCCTCTGCCCGGGGAGCACCAACACCGACTTCTTCGAGATCTCCGGCAACGTGCGCGGTCGAGCGCAGATCGCCACCAGCCTCGACCCCAGGGCGGTGGCCCGCGCGGGCGTCGACGCGCTGCAGCAGGGGCGCCGGGTCACCGTCCCGGGCCTCGCGAACAAGCTCACGACCGCGGGATTGCGCGTGATCCCCCGTCGCCTGCAGGCCACGCTGGCCCGCAAAGTCCTCGAGTGACCCCATCACGATGAACTGGAAAACGCTCCCCGCTCTGCTCGCCTGCGCCACGGCTCCGGCCTGCTCGCTCTTCACCACCACCCCCCAGACGCCGGACTACGGGAGGCCGCTGGCGCCGGGCGCCGCGGCGCTCATCGAGCTCGGGCCCGGTGAGCGGCGCCCGGACGTCCGGAGCAGCTGGGCCTTGTCCGCGCGGGAGGCGATCGTCCCCGCCCTCGAGCGCTCCATCAGCTGGACCCGGTCCAAGCACTCCCGGCAGTTCTTCCCCATGGCGGGCGTCACCCACGAGCGGGCCCTGGCGAGCCTCGAGCGCTTCCGCGAGCTCCTCGACGAGGCGCGGAGCGCCGACGAGTTCGCCGCCGCCTTCGACCGCGAGTTCACCGTCTACAAGAGCGCCGGCTGGGACGGTCAGGGGGGCGGCGTGCTCTTCACGGGCTACTGCACCCCCCTGCTCCCGGGGAGCCTCGTGAGGACGGCGCGGTATCGGCACCCGCTGCACGCGCTGCCGGCGGACCTGGTCAAGGCGGAGGACGGCACCACCCTGGGTCAGGCGACGGACGCAGGTCTGCGCCGATACCCCGATCGCAGAGCGATCCTCGCCGACGCCAGCTACCGGGACCTCGAGATCGTCTGGCTCGCCGACCCGGTGGACGCCTACATCGCCCACGTGAACGGCTCCGCCTTCATCGAGCTCGAGGACGGGGAGATCGCCCGCTTCGGATACGCGGGCAAGAACGGGCGCCCCTACACCTCCCTGGGCAAGGAGCTCATCTCCGCCGGCCGCGTGGCGGCAGAGGACATGAACCTGGCGGCGATCCGCCGCTGGGCCGCCAGCCACCCCGGTGAGGTCGAGTCCTTCCTCGCCCGCAACGAGAGCTACGTCTTCTTCACGCCCATCGACGGGAACCCGCGCGGGAGCCTCAACCTCGAGGTCGCCGCGGAGCGGACGATCGCCACGGACAAGACGCTGTTCCCCCGCGGCGCCCTGTGCTTCGTGGAGACGGCGCTGCCCGCCGCGAACGGCGGCACGCGGCCCTTCTCCCAGCTGATGCTCGACCAGGACACCGGCGGCGCGATCCGGACGGCGGGCCGGGCGGACCTCTACCTCGGGGTCGGCCCCGAGGCCGAACAGCGCTCCGGCGCCACGCGCGCCACGGGCCAGCTGTACTACTTCTTCCTTCGCCGATGAGCCGCGCCGCAGAGGTCGTGGCCGTCTGCGTCGGGCCCGGCGGGATCCCCAAGCCGGAGGTCGAGTCCTGCGCGGTCGGCGTCGAGGGGCTGGAGGGGGACGGGCACCGGTTCCACCGCCACGGCGGGCCCAACAGGGCGGTGTGCCTCCTGGCCGAGGAGGTGTACGAGGCCCTGCGTGAGGACGACGTGGACTGCACGACCCCCGGGACCTTCGGCGAGAACGTCCTCACCCGAGGCCTGGACGACGCGGCCCTTCGGCCCGGGGACCGGCTCCGCCTCGGAGACCAGCTGGTGATCGAGATCCACGACGTGCGCGCCCCTTGCGCGACCCTCAAGGGGGTCGACAAGCGCTTCCCCGAGCTCATGGTGGGGCGCAGCGGTTGGGTCTGCAGGGTGATCGAACCCGGGATTCTCCGGCGCGGCGCCACCATCGAGCACCTCCCTGCGAACCCTTAGAAGCTTGGCCGGCTCGCCCTCCATCGGGCAAGATCCCCGGACGAGGCCCGCCCCACCCCTTTCTCCACGTCAGATGTCCGAGTTCGAAGTCGTCTCCTACACCATCGAGCCCGTCGAGGGTGACGCCCAGATCGCGATCACGATCCACGCCTCGGACGGGAACAAGTGGGAGTACGGGGTGCCCTACAGCCCGGACACGGGCCGCTTCACCTTCGAGGAGCTGGACGTCCTCGCCACGGACTTCGGGGACGACTTCGCCGAGGAGCTCGAGGAGAAGCTCGAGGAAGCCGTCCAGAGGGTCATCGAGGGCGACTGACGGTCTCGGAACCCGGGTCCTCCTCGGGGGGTACGCCAGGCTGAGGCTCGCCTACGTGAGGCCCGCCGAGCCCCTCGAGGAGCGCGGCCTCCTCCGGGGTGAGGTCGAGACCCCGGGCGTGGTCGATGATCGCCTGGGCATCGTCATCACGGCCCTCCAGGAGGAGCGCCGCGGCGAAGGCCGAGAGCGCCGCCACGTCCCCCGGATCCGACTCCGCCGCCCGCTCCAGGTGGCGGAGCCCGTCCGCCCGACGCCCTCCGGAGATCTCCGACTGGCCGATCCTCCACAGGGCCTCGGTGTGCTGGGGGTTGGCCGCGAGTAGCGGCGCGAGCCAGGCCGCGCACGCTGGATGACTGCCCAGGAGGCGGGCCGCGTCCAGCCGCTGACCCAGGGATGCCGCGCTGACGCTCGTCTGCCCGCCGAAGGCCGCATCGAACGCCCCGGCCGCCCCCCCGGGGTCCCCGGCGCCGGCGAGCGCCACTCCGAGGCCGAACTGGGCCTCGAGGTCGCTCGGGTCCAAGGCCACGCCGCGGGTCAGGAGCTCCAGCCCCTCCTCCACGCGGCCCGCGGCCACCTCGAGCGCCCCCAGCCTCGCGAGCGCGCGCGGGAGGTTGGGCTCCACGGCGAGGGCGGCCTCGTAGTCGACACGGGCGGCCGCTGGCTGGCTCAACGCCTCACGGGCGCTGCCCCGCATCTCGAGCAGTCGGGGATCGCCCGGCTCCCGGGCGAGGAGATCATCGAGCCGCACGAGGGCGTCATCGGGCCTCCCGGCCACCAGCGATGCCCGGGCCGCCAAACGGCCCGCCTCGACGTCCCGGAAGCCCGAGTCGAAGTAGATCTGGGTCCAGAGCCCCGCCGCGTCGGACCATGACCCAACGCGCTCGAAGGCCTCGGCCCGGGCCGCGCGCGGATCGTCCACCGGAGCGCTGACGCAGGAGACTCCCTGAACCAGCAGGACGGACGCGAGGAGCGCAGGCATCATGGCCCCGCGCCCCCGCATGATCCCGAGCCGATGACCAGAG
>Ga0213859_10001515_pt1 | contig 10324 bp, 10 predicted proteins | sample PICome_2_FD_160133 | JGI IMG/M metagenome (GOLD analysis project Ga0213859, IMG submission 160133) | Coastal seawater microbial communities near Pivers Island, North Carolina, United States - PICO304 | ecosystem: Environmental > Aquatic > Marine > Coastal | place: USA: North Carolina... | reverse complement strand
TGAAATTGCTGGCACAAGGAGAGGCCTTTCAGCCTCCAATGCACAAAGAAAAAAGATCAATACGCTCGTTCAACAATTGGAGGATGCTTGTGAGCTGTTAGAACCAGCTCGTAGTCCATTGATGGGGGGCAAGTGGATTGTTGATTATACTACATCACCTCCACCATCAAATGGAAAGCTTGGGCCTTTCACAGGCTTTGCACGTCAAATTATTGACTTAGATAAAGGTACTTATATAAACTACCTTTCTGTTCCTGGAGATATTGAGAAAGAATGGTTAAGTGCAAAACTTGAAGCAACATTTACTGAGTGGGACGGTATTTTCCTTCAAGATGACAGAGATGCTAGTTCAGAGGCTGTAGCTGCAACCTACGGTGATAGTGATGAACGAGATATTCAAGTGATTGAAGAGAATAATATGCTCGCACAACCCAATCTTTTATCCTCGATCCAATCAATTTTTTCAGGAAAAGGTCAAAATAAAAATGAATCAGAAAAGAAATTAGATTATGGAGCATCTAATTGGAAAGTTGACTTTAAAACGCTAACTATCACGGCATTCAGTATTCCTTTGATAACAAAGACATTTGATAATACTTCAAGAATATGGAAAATGAGCTATTTGGATGATGAAACCCGTGTAGGTAAGTAAATTGACACCTTTCTTTCTTTATGAAATTGAAGACACTATTCTAAGTTATAAATGTCCTTATTGAAATTGATAATAGTGAGAGCTGGTAGAACTGGAAAAGATGAAGATAATATGCTTTTCTACATGTCAAGAGAATGATTTTGATTATTATGGAAGAAAATACTCTCTAAGATGCTTTTCTACTTTTCTTAAGGTTCTCATGATTAAGTTACAGATCGCTTTTAATACAGTCTTCATCTATTTTTGGTTTCACCCTTTTTTACAAAAAGATTATTACATGACTATCTCTTTCTAATCATTCTTATTGAGATTGTTTAATCTGGCTTCTAAGTCATTCAAAGCCGAGTCATTTGCTCCATCCATATTACCACTACTTATACCAACTCCACCAGCTGCAACAGTCACTTTCTCTGGACCATTTTGAGCCTGTATTTTCATCATTGAAGGAGCATCAGGTACTTCCTCATTGAACTCAATACCAATCTCATCCAGAACCTGAGCAACAATTTGATCAGTTTCTGCTTCGTCACCGGGTTCTTCCATTGCATCGTCGAGCATTTCACCCATGATTTCCTGCATCATTTCGGTTTTGATATTCTCACGTTCGAATTCGGCCATCATTTTGCTGATTGCCGGTGCATTCACAGCTTTATTCATTTTAATCTACACGCAAGTGGTTTATTGTATTGTTTTACGCAACAAAATAGTATTTCTTAGACATGATCTTGACAATATTTTTCATGTTTCAAAAATATATATAATTAAAACATACCATAGCTTTGGTTGTATTTTTCATTGCCTCTCCCATAGCATGATGACTTGAGACAGTTTGTAACTTTAAAGCGCATGACTGCAAATGACTGCGCATTTCAATAAACTTTGTCACATGCGCTCTAGTCCTAACCAAATCCTTTGCCATGATTTTTACTGCACTCATTTGATTCTCCTTCGCCATTTTCTTAATTTCAATTGTTAATCTTTTCTCTTCTCTTTCTAATGCTGCGCGCTCCCGGTCTAATTCTCGAACCGCTCTAGTTATCATTCGTTTGTTTTCTCTAAGAACTTCTTTGAGTGGTTTTTCTTTGCCAAAAAGATTACCCATGGTTACAACAATGATATTATTACGTTTCACCTACTATCAGCCGATTCAAAAATGATGAGATTGATTCTATTTACTTAGACTAATACTCCTGCCTAAGTACGTTAGGAGTGTCACTGTAGTCTCCTCTCTTGGGTTAATTGAAGTGAAGTTGTAATATAATAGATAATCTTTACTTGGATGCCAATACTCAATTGATGTTACTACAACATAATAATATTACGAATATCATGATGTTTTGTATGTAATATCCAGAACACCCATCTCGTATCTCGTTGCTTTTGTCTCGTCGTCGTCTGTTGTTCCTTTTCTTCTTTTCTTCGTCTTCTTCATCTCATCACTCACACCTCACACGTGTGCCGTGTGCATGGATGAAAATGCATCGACGAAAACGAATAACGTAGTAGTAATGACGAAAAATTCAAAAAAATGATCAAACATAAAACGTAATCTGAGACTAAGTGTTCATAGTTCATTCATGTCGATGATTATCTTTTCAATGGGCTCCAGAAAGAAAATTAATGTAGGCTGATTATGAAGCACCACGATAGCCGTGTGAAAAAGAATATAATGCACTTATGGCCAGCATGCTCAAGAATCTAAGATACACTAGTAAGTACTAGGACAATGTAGTTTTTTATAAAACACTTATGAAAAAAATTTTATCAATTCAACTCACAAGTCACAGACTCCGTTCAGGTAACATTACATTATTTGTATTGAATACAATCAATATATACAAAAAGATTCAAGATTCAATTGTATAACAGAATATATGTCAAAATGAAACGTAAATCTGGTAATTCAATCTTGATATTACATAAGCTTGGCCTTACGGAAGAGGATGTACGCGATTCCGAAAAATTATTTATGCAAATACCACCGCCACCACCGTTTCGAGGCAAAGCTTGCTGCTCAAAAGAAGAGTGTTTATTAGGATATAATGTCTTGAGATTACATAGAGCGAAAGCGTTGCGAGTGCTCGGTGCTTCAGAAGAAGATGTAGACATTGAAAATGCAAAAAACTTGGGATCACTTGGTCGTTCTGGTAGAAAACGCAGTTTCGTCGTTAAATATAAGTCTTTATATGGAAATCATGAATACAAGGTGATGTCAAGGCTAAGTTTGAGAACTAGGCATCGCTCGTCGAGGCTGTATAGCTGTTTCGCTCCTTCTAGGAAGTACAGGAAAAAGTCTCAAAGACGAAGATCAACGAGTGACTTATCGGCGTTGAGGAATGCTTTTTGTGAGGTTAGTAGACTGAAGCAACAAAATGAAAAAACAAATATTGAGATAGATTGTCTGAAGAAACGTCTTCAAGATTTAGAAAATGAAGTCAAAGCTAAAAGTCTTCGAGATTTAGAGAATGAAGTTGATGGGCTAGGGAAGATCTAATGAAGCACAATTTTTCATGCGATGATTAAACTTATTTCTTAGCAAAGGATATCCACTGCCTTTCTCAGGCATCCTCCTCATGTCTATTACCGGCAAGTTATGTTGAAGTTGAGAATACATATGATCTCAATTCATAAATAACATATTGAGCTTATACTCGTAATCAACATATTTTCAAAGTTCGGTAAATGAATAGAGGTGGAGTTTTATAATATCTTAGAGGATTTTTCTTATTTAGAATTTTAAAAACTGAAATATCTTCGTCTCAATGACGACGGCCTCAGTGCGAAGCCAAATGAACTTTTCATCCTGTCAACAACCAATGTAATATTCGCATCCAATGGCCAAAGTTATACCCAAGTCATCGGTAATGAAACCACAAAGGCGTCATTCATTGGTTCCGAACATTCTTTCTCTCTACAGATCTTCATCCTCATTAGATTCCTTTAAATTCAATGAATGTTTAGCCAATGATCTCACCTCTGGATTCGAAGAGTCGGAAAAGGCTTTTTCGGATATTCGCCACAAGGCTGCCTCTATCCTCGATGCAGAAGAATGTTTCATCTATGTTCTAGATGATAAAGAGCATAAACTCTATACTTTTTTGAAAGATGGCCAAGGTAACGAAGTGAAATTGACGAAACCTCTTGATAGAGGTATAACAGGCTTTGTATTGTCTGATGAAACAGGTATAAATTTATCCGATGTTTCCCACTCTAGTCAATGGTCAAAAGATCTTGATGAATTGATGAATAGAACCACAGTTTCATATTTGGCATGGCCTATATGGGGGTTGTCAGGTGAATGTATAGGTGTGATTGAGTTTAGAAATAAAAACAGGCCTACTAATGCAGTTTTTAACTCAGCAGATGTTCAGTTATCTCAGATAATAGCATTTCAGATTGGACGAGCTATAGTTGAAAATCGACAACAGGCTCTTCTTGATGGACATAATCATGCAATGAATTTGGCTTACGAGCAACACTTTGATTCAAGTGACTCAGTTACAATTGAAAATGATTTTGGAGCGAAAACAGGTGCATTGGAGTCTTCAGATAACAGTACAATGATAATTAGAAAAGCTCTATTGAAACAGAGAAGTGCAATGGCGTTAACACCGTCATGGACATGGAAGCAACCATCTCATACGCAAAAACTATCCGATCGAGATTGGAGCTATGATGTTTTCCTTCACAGTGAAGATGACCTCATTATGCATACAGTGGATATCTTTGATGAACGTGGTCTGTTTTCAAATTTTTCAATACCAGTTACGACTTTTGTCAACTTTGTCAAAGAAATCAAGGCTGGTTATAACAGCTATGCTCCATATCATAATTATCACCATGCATTTGATGTAATGCACGTTTCCTATTTACTGATAACAAAATGCAAAGCTGATGACTATCTCGACAGCTTCAACATACTTTCAATTTTAGTTGGTGCACTAGCTCATGATCTTGGTCATGATGGATTTAATAATGCATTCCATACAGTCACTAATAGCGAGTTAGCGATAATGTACAATGGAGTAAGTATATTAGAAAACTACTCTGCAGCATACCTATTTCGAATCCTTCGCAAACAAAAATGTAACATATTTGCTAGGTTCAGTGAGAATGATATGAATAAACTGAGGACCCGTCTAATAGATCTTATCCTGGACACTGATGCAAAAAACCACTTTATGTTAATGACACGTTTCAAGCATAGTATGGAATTGAAACAGGTTTCGAGGGGTTTACTTAGTAGTATGATTCTTCATGTATCAGATGTTTCAAATCCAACCAGACCTGGCCCTATTGCAAGGAAGTGGGCATTTGCGGTTCAAGAAGAATTTTTTCGTCAAGGAGACAAAGAAAAGGTGAGAAAAATATTACATGTTTTTGATTACAATGAGTTGGTTATATCAGTTTACAATACAACAATGTTATCTAATCATGTAAATATGATGTCAATAGGAGTTGAAGTTACCAAAGAGTCCATTCATGGATCGCGAATTTGAGGTACGTTTGTGTCACGTATTGCTGCTGTGAAATGAAGGTCTTGAACTAAGTAAATGACTCTATTCTTCACTTCTTAGAATTTACCCAGGATGCAATGTGCTTTTATTGATGCTTTGGTTCACCCTGTATTCAAACTACTTTCAGAACTACTCCCTCTCGTTGATCAATTTTGTATAGTGACCTTGAATTCTAATAGAGCCTTCTGGAACAGCATGTTGAACCAGGAAATAACAACATCTGCTGGTATAATAGGATACTTGAAAGAAGTTAGAGAGCCAAGTAATAATAAGATTAAAGATGAAGAAAGTGAATTTGATACGGAAAACGATGAAGCCGTTTACGATGCTATAGTGGATGCAATCCCTGGTATTCCTTTCAACGCACCAAAGGCTCATAGTCATAGTACAAGGAAACTGAGTATGATATCAATGAAAGACAATTTGGAAAGTTTGGAAGATCCGGAGCTTGGTGCTATCATGCCATCTTTTAGAAATAAAGAAATAATAACAGCGTCGGTAGAGAAAAAGACGTTTTGGTATCACAACATAGAAATATTCTTGAGGAGGAGGCTAGAAAATATCTTTTGTCAAGTGATTCTCTTAGTCGCAACCATTTATGCACTATTCGCAATTGACACGAACATGGCCTTTGGAAGCAAAAGTGCCGATGGTATCGTTGATACATTTTCACTCATTGTTTTATTGATATTCGTAGTTGAAATGTTAGTTTCGATAATTTGCGTTCCTAAGTACCCACAATTTTTCCTTTGGTTAGACCTCGCTGCCTGTGTGTCACTTTTATTTGAAATTGATATGCTTTTTGGGTATGGAGAAACACCTGGAGACTTATCACTTGCAAAGGCAAGTCGAGCAGCAAAAGCTGGAGCAAGGGCTGGGAGGTAAGTAGTACAACTATTTAGTATTTCTGTAAATAATCTCCAATGAATGAGGATGAACCAAAAACTTGTGTTCCATTAGACTTGCAAAATTATTTCGATTGGTGAAGTTAGTCAAAGTTGCGAAGTTTATGAAATGGATAATGATGAGTGGTAAGAAGCCTATAAAGGCTGATCTTGGGGCTGATGATAACATTGATATTAAAATGAGTGTTGTTGGCAAAACGATGACAGAAAGAATTACAAAGAAAGGTAAATATTTACGAAAGAGATGATCACAAATGTAATCTTATGAATTTTTGACCTCACCAATTATTTTATCCATTCCCTGCACCATTAAAGTAATAATTGCTGTGATGTTGATGCTAGGTATATTTTCCTTCTTAGACTCTGATTTCACTCCGGATGGTCGCCAATTGCAACTTGATGCACTGTCAAGACATCCCGAGTCGGAAATTCTTAGACAAGGATTCTTTGAAGCCCACCCAAACTTAATTCTACTGAGTGGAATAGGCTATGATTTCATAAATATTGAAAAGATACAAGAACTAAGAAACATAGAAATATTATCATTGATTGCTGAATCAGATAGCTCAGTGATGGCATCATTTGACATTTCTAAGGAGACTGCGACACAGGCATGGTTTTCATTATGTACAACTCTTAGTGTAACTATGCTATTAGCCATACTGAGTTGCCTATTCAGCAGAGATGCTTATAAATTAATGATTCAACCGATAGAAAAAATGAAACTGACTGTACAAAAGGTTGGTGACAATCCTTCATCCATTCATTTCACTATTAAAGCGATTCAAGTACCGTTTTGACCTAATCGTCACAATCACACTTTTCTAATAGCTATCTCAAAATCCACTTCTTCATCTTGAAAATATGAAAAGGGATGGAGAGACAAAGACTGACAAAATGGGAGAATCAAATGAGACAGATTTACTTGAACATGCAATTATGAAAATGGCCACATTACTTCAAGTAGGATTTGGATGTGCGGGTGCAGAAATTATAGCGAAAAGTTTTAAGAATGACGGAGAGTTAGATCCAATGGTCCCGGGGATAAAGGTTCATGCGATATTTGGTTTCTGTGATATCAGGGACTTCACTGTAGCTACAGAATACCTCCAACAAGATGTTATGCTCTTTGTGAACAAAATGGCTCAAATCACACATAAATATGTTGTTGAATCGGGTGGAGCTCCAAATAAAAATATTGGGGATGCATTCTTACTTGTATGGAAATTATACAGTTCAAAGGATGGGAAACGAAATCAACTTCAAAAATCGCTTTTTGACTCAGCTCTCTTTTGCGTACAACAAATTATCTCTGATATTAGTCAGATTGATAGCTTAGCAGAAATAACAGAAAAGGTAAGGTCACTCTCTAATTATTCTTTTCTCAGTTTTGCAGTTGTTGAATAACCTACTAAAACACTTGGTACTACAAGAAAACTACGGACTATGATCAAAAGATTCTTGATTTCAAAGTTGCCATGGGCTTTGGTTTACATACAGGTTGGGCGATTGAAGGGTCTATTGGGTCAAAAGTTAAGGTGGATGCATCCTACCTCTCTTCTCATGTCAATCTTGCATCAAGATTAGAGAGTGCAACAAAGCAGTATCATGTACCACTTCTAATGTCAGATGCATTTGTATCGGGGCTTTCAGGATCAATTCAATCAACTTGTCGAAGAGTCGATCGGGTAACATTCAAAGGATCTACTGAGCCTATGACAATATATTATCAAGATATAGAACCATTTCATACTTTGAAGAAGAAGCCTGTAAACTATGGTGACATAATGACAGCAACCTCGTGGAAGACCAAGGAGGAAATAACTGAAACTGGTTTAGATTTAACTGCAATACTACAAGCGCTTCAATCAGACAAAAACTTGCTCATAAGAGATGTGTATGATGTTGCTTTCAATGCATACCTAGATGGTCAATGGGGAAAATGCAAAATACTACTGCATGTGTGGCTAGAAAAATTTCCAGGGGATACAGTGATGCAAGTTATGGTGAATTACTTGATGAGTCACAATTTTGAGAGTCCAGTGAACTGGGAGGGCTACCATGCCCTGAATAGCAAGTGAAATTCATGATCCTTGATTTGAATATGTATTATTTATTTTAATGTCATTACCTGACCAAGATAACCATCACTACTAATTCGAGTGGCTACAATAACCATGTTCGGTTGGTGTACGTCCTCACCATCTCACATGAGGAGGAAACCAAGATGAGAGAAGAAAAGACGACGACGAAAACAAAAACAACCACACAAAACACAAAAGAAACCTCGAACACTAAACCAATCATTAAGAGTCATCAAATTACCGCTTCTTTGGGAAGCTTATCGGTATTGCATTCATACCACTAGTTGCTGTTACTACCAAGATTCCACAATGTTGAGAATAATAACTTCACCAACATTTATCAGCAGAAGCTGTCGCTCTGTGAAGAATCTACACGTAGAATTCAAATTTACAAAGTCATCAACCTTGTCTCCAATGCTAGAAGCAACTCGATATTACAGTTCGCTCACCAAAGATGAAGAGGAAAAGGAAGTGGAAAGAGTAAAACTTTTGTCTCAGACTCAGAAACAGAAAGAATTGAAGGAACTTGACAAACAAATTGCTCGTCTTTATAGTCTCCGTGGTATCAACACTGGAGAACTGAACACTCTTAAGGGTAATTTCAAAGCTTTGGCAAGAGATTATGGTGTTGCCTTCATGGCATGGTATTGGGTAGTTTGGGCATCAACGGCTGCTCTCACGTATACTGCGATAGAAGCTGGAGGAGTAGATGCAATTGCTTTGATTGCTAGGTTTGATGAATTTACTGGAATGGACATAAGTAGTAAAGTAGATCCTACTGTTGGGACTATTGGCTTAACAATCGCTATTAATGAGTTGATTGAACCATTAAGATTGCCAATTGTAGTATTTACGACAAAACCGATTGTAGATACATTCTCCTCTAATAAATGATATAAGCTCCATACGCATTTTCAAATTTGATTGCATGATTTGAATTTTAGTTTTATTTATCTTTTATGTTACACTATCCCTTCTTTATTCCTTTGGATAAAAGATGGGTAAAAGCTTGATTACAGATATGGCCACAGAAATTACACACCTCGGCATAAAATACATGGTAATCGTGGTGCAGGAGTACCAGGGTGTGAAACACTGGAAGGCCAATTGTTAGTGGAACTAGCGAAACAGGATGCATGTGCTCGTTTCTCACATTCAACGTTTCCACATTGACATGATTTCATTATGCCATACGCATTTTTGAAGCAGATACTACATTTTGCAGAGCTTGACTTAGATCCGTTGATACTTCCTTTGTGAGAATTTTTCGAAGTATTACTTGAGGCGGAAAATGGTCTATTTTCTTTTCCTTGCACGATCGTGTTGTTTTGAACACTAGAAAATCTTGTCTTTGGAGTACTGGGACGAAGTGGTGGAATGTCATCATCGATTGCATTATTTCTGTTCGATTTTTTCAATACGCTATTTGAAGCACTTGGGGTCTTAGATACAGATTTTCCTGGGGTTTCATATGATGATGAGACTGCCATCGATTGAGAAAGTCTATCCTGTGTATCAGGAGGACTAACAACTCCTCCAGCGCTTGAAATAGCATCCTGTAGCCTTCCTTCCATGTCCGAAATACGGTTCTTCAACTGTTCAATCTCCTTTTCAGAAGCAGCTTGATCGAGCTTTGCTCTTTGAAGTTCTTCTTCGTCGTTTGTAGCTTTCATACGCAATTTCTGTGCAACACTTTCCGATTCAGCAAGAGTTTCTTGCAGCTTTGCCTTTTCTCTCATTGAAGATTCCATAATTTCCTCAATTTTACCATGTAAAGATTTATTCTCTCGTTGTAGATGCTGTACAGTGCTTTGTAAATCAGCATTCGTAGATTCAGAATCTTTTGAAGCGGAGGTAGCTTCAACCAACATAGAACGGGAATCTCGGAGCTCATTTTCAAGGCGATTCAAACGTTCTTTCCTTGCGTGCTCAATATCATCTCGTTCAACTATTTTCTTCTTCAACTTAAGCAACTCATCTTCTCTCTTTTCAAGTTTAATCCGAATCTCCTTTGTCGTATTATTGTAATCTTGTAATTGTTGTCTCATTTCATCTCGCTCTAATTTCATTTCAAACTTCTCTTTATCAACTCGTTCTAGTTCTGATTCAGTCTGAACTAGCTTAGCCTCTAATGTACGAGCTGAATTATGGATATCAGAATGTTCT
>Ga0213859_10001514_pt1 | contig 10327 bp, 23 predicted proteins | sample PICome_2_FD_160133 | JGI IMG/M metagenome (GOLD analysis project Ga0213859, IMG submission 160133) | Coastal seawater microbial communities near Pivers Island, North Carolina, United States - PICO304 | ecosystem: Environmental > Aquatic > Marine > Coastal | place: USA: North Carolina... | reverse complement strand
AAAAGTGTGGGTATAGGCATTTGGACAGTGTTAAGTGACGTTGGCCCAGCCTGGAAATCCGCACAGAAAAAGCATCAACAGATGCATGAGGACTATCAAGCACAAAGATTTGACGATGCTATTAAAAAATGTAAAATACTACAAAGCCATTTTGATCATAAATTGGAAGGCTACTATAAGATGTGGATCGAGCGTTGTGAATATATGAAAACACAGGATCTACCTAAAGACTGGAACGGAGTGTTTATTGCCACAACTAAATGATGATTTAACTTATGGTTTAGAAGAAAGAGTACTAAGCCTTAAAGCACGTATAAGAGAAATGAAAATGAAAATAGGTGAACTGGATCCACAAGGTAGAAAAGAACCTAAACTAAATTTTCACAGAGCTCCTCCTCCTGAGAAGTCTGATCTTATGGATATCAAAGCTAAATTACTAAGCCGAAAATAAGGCCAAGTATAAAACAAAAAGCACCACATCCAATCATATCTTTATCATTCCAGATCGATTGTTGTGCTAGCCACTCCTGTGTCGCTTTGTGATTTGTCCAATTTACTTTCAAAATATTTCCTCCAATATTCTTGTCTTTCATTAAAACTTGCTCTACGTGCTTCGTGTTCTTTAATTTTCTCCACGTAGTGTTTCATGTCCAGTTTCTTTGCAGTCGCATCCTGTACAAACGTCATTTACACACTCCTCACAAGTAGGTTGATAACAATGGCAACGATGGCCACACTTCTTACAGATTCTTTCATCACTTATCATCTTTTTTTCCTGTACTGTCAAATGTTTGGCTTTCGGCTTTGTATTCGTCTACTAAACGTTGTAATTCATCTTTACGCTGGGGATTTAGTTTTGATCTATATTCAAGCACCATAGCCAATTTAGTGTTTAATCTAATCATGTCATTGTCTAACATACGAACTCGATCAACAAGTTTAATGAGAGTACCCATTGTTTCACCTATTACAGGATCTATTGTTTCGGTAACCCATTTCCATATAAAAAATATAAAATAACCTAGTCCGCAAGCGGCAACAACAGGAAATCCAAATTCTTTAATCGCTTGTACTATGTCCATTCAAACTTGCCTCGTACTTTTTCAACAGTGTACTGACTTCATCTGTTTTCATTAACCATCCATGTTCGTTAACTATAAAAACATCTCCTGGCTTGTATAGATGATAGCCTTTATCAGTGCCGTCACGTTGCCTACCCATTACTTCACCGTCCCAGTCACCTTTCACTCTAAAGTGATCACCTGCTTGTTCGACTGTGTAATCCATCCAGATCATTTTGTATACCTCACTTTTACATTAAAATTTTTCTTTAAACTTCTTTGTTTTTCTTCTTCAGTCTTAAACGCAAAGAAATGAAAGTTCTCTTCTAACTTTGCGGCAATCTTAGGATCCTTTGATAATACTGTAAAATCCTTTTTAAATTCTTTATTCATTAATCTCTCCTAGCATCCTCTTTGCCTTCGTTGGCAGCAAATCTGTCAACATTAGGTCTTACGTTGAGAACGTAACTTAACAAGGCATCTAGTTTTACTAGGTCGTTGTTCATTGTTTGCACTCTGTTATCTAGAGAAGATATTATGCCTTTGAGTGTACATACTGAACTTGTGACACCTGCCAGGATAAATTTTAAGGTAAGAAATACAAAGTATGCTGCGGCCATGGCTCCTGCAATAGGAAAACCGACATCATTTATTAATGTGTATATATCCATTTACCCTCCGAAGAACGCCCCCACGCTCTGCTATATGTATTTACCAAAACTACGTACATAATTTGGTTGACAACTTAAATAAAAGATACTATTATAGTATTATACGATGAGGAGAAAATAATTATGATTGAAGGTTTCAAGCCACCGTGTGTTGTATTTAGAACACGAGTGCGAGATGATTCAATAGAAGGTCCTAACCCTTACAAATGGCAGGATGTTAGGAGTGATGATTTATTTAAAGACAAAAGAGTAGTTTTGTTTAGCCTACCAGGTGCATTCACACCAACCTGTTCAACATATCAACTTCCAGGTTTTGAAAAAATGTATGATGAAATCTGTAACTGTGATGTTGATGATATCTATTGTATATCAGTAAACGATGCATTTGTAATGAATGCCTGGGCAAAGCAACAAGATATTCAAAATGTTAAAGTTATACCTGATGGATCTGGCAACTTTACAAGGTACATGGGTATGCTGATAGGAAAAAACCATTTAGGATTTGGGTTGCGAAGTTGGAGATATATGTGTATCTTGAACAATGGTGTTGTTGAAAAATGGTGGCAAGAACCTGGCATCAACAACGACGGTTCAGATGATGATCCTTATGAACAAACTACTCCAGAAAATTGTGTGAGCTATCTAAAAGATGCTTGAAACGTATGACTGGCAAAAACTAATTACCGAACAAGATAGGCTTGAGTTACAAAAAGATATCACAAGTATTATTGACAAAGGCGAATGGTATGAGAACAGTCCTAAGTATCAGACTAAATTGGATGTCTTTTCAATTAAAAAACCTCACTGGTCAAAGTTACGTATGAGTTTCTTTTGGAGTTGCTTTGCATACTTAGGGCGTGAGGTTCGTATTGAACACCTCAAGAGTTGGGGTATGATTACAAGTAGCAAGTGGGAAGAAGATAGAGACAATCTTTGGCACGACCATGCATGGTATAATGAAGGCGGATTACCCCGTGGACCTATTCCGCCTAGCGGTGCAAGTAAACTTAGCGGAGTTTTTTATCTAAAACTTCCTGAAGAAAATATAGGTGATGAAGAGTGTGGTACAGAATTTGCACCAGAAGGCCTCGCAAGTAACTATAGGTTCTTTTGTCCTCCATTGATAGGAGGTTGGGCAATATATCCAGCTGAATGGATGCATCGTCCAGGCCTTTTAAAAAGTGAAGATACAAGGATGATTGTAGCCGCAGATTTAGGATGGAATAATGCAACATAGTATTGAAGAATTAATTAGAAGGATTAATGCAATGCACGATCTAGCAGTGCAAGCACACAGGGTTAGGAATGAAGTTAGTGATATATCTGGAGAAGAATATAACAAACAGCAGTGTAAACATCTAATAGACCAAGTTCAACAATTAGCATTGTCTATTGCAAATGACAAACAAGGTACTGAAATAAAAACAGAAATGGATTATAAAAATGTCACAGACGAAAGAATATAAAGCAGACGAAATCTTCAAAGACATTGAAGGTGATCCTAACAATATTAACATGGTGATACCGCCTGAAGTGTTAGAAAAAATGGGATGGGGCGAAGGTACAAAAATTAAAGTCGAATCAGAAAATGGTCAAATAATCATTACAGAAGTAAAAGATAAAAAAGAATAATAAGTATTATTGCGAAAATTGGTTAAGAAGGAGAATTAACATGCCGCAAAAAATTACAGCCGAAATCTCGGCAGAGCAATTCCAAGAAAATTTTAATTTTAAAGAAGCAAGTGGACTATACGATGATCCAATGTTTAGGCTTGTGATAAACAAGTTTGGTCGTTGTTACTGGTTGCTTGCACATGATAATTTACAGGGTCCAAGATTTAGTGGCAACAATGTGTACTATCAAGGAAACAATTCAAGATTGATACGAACCATCTATCCTAATGCAAGACGCATTATTGATGTAGGTGCTAACGTAGGTAACAATACTATTGCGTACAGTGAATGGGCACAAAAAGTAGAATCATTTGAACCTACACCAACAACACTCAAAATGCTGAAAGCAAATATTGCTATTGCAAAACAACAAAAGTTAAAAGGTGTATATTGGAGAGGCACTGATCAGGAAGGTGACTTGTATCGTGACGAAACAGCAAAAGCAGGTTGGTTCAAGTACAAAGGCAAATACAAGTCTATGGATGTTGTTGCTGATATAACCGTGCATGAAGTTGCCGCAACCAATCGTAACGAAGGTACAATTGATATACTTGACCATACAGATCATGGCGGACATAATCATGTAATACTAGATAGCAAAAATGTTAAACTACGTGAAAGTCAAAACCTAGTGCCAGTGCCAGCACGTACAATAGACAGTTATAACTTTAAAGATGTAGACTGCATAAAGATTGATGTTGAAGGTAGCGAACTGCTAGTAATGCAAGGTGCAAAAGATACAATCGAACGTTGTCGTCCTAGTGTGCAAGTTGAAATTGTTCCTAAGCAGTGTAATCTATTTGGCTATAAGCCGCAAGACTTGTATGACTTTATGGCACAATATGATTATGTGTGTGTTAGTGCAGTTAGGCGAGCCGCAAACAAAGATCAACGTGATATGTTCTTTGGTCAAAACATAGGTATGCAACACAGACAAATCAAAAAATATATGGATAGATTGTTTGTGCCTCGTGAGGTATATGAAAAAACCGATTACGGTGCAATGGCGCAAGCAGATAACAAATTTGATGAATTTTATGTTTTGGTGAAGAAATAGGTTGACAAATTAGGCAACACATACTATATTAATATTAACAAAGGCACATGGAGGCACAAATGAAAAGAGAATATCCTGAATTTTTACTAGAAGAATTTGGTAATGACTTACAAGATATCTTCGGTACAGTAGAAGAACAAGAAAATAAAATTTCCCTGCGAAGCATTGCAGGTAGTCCTAAGAAAGTAAAAGAACTTTGCGACAAGTTGCCTAATAATGGTGTACTTGACGTATACGAAATCTTTGGCAAGTATCACAGACCAACTTATTTAGAAGTAGCAGTGCATGTGTTAAAAATGCTACATGCTTCTAAAATTTTTGACACATATAAGTTACCACCTATTTCAGAACCTAACGGCAGGGTAGGTGGAGCAGACATGGATTGGTCTAAAATTTATCTTAGATATCCTGTTCAACGTAGTGTAAAAGTATGGCATGTATTAGCAGATATCCTAATTGAATGGGACGCAGATCTAAATGATCCAATGTATGTAAGAGTTCTGTCAGATGGAACTGCAAACTGTAATGACAAACAACATGGTAACTTTGGCAGATTGATTATGGGTTATGCAAATGTTGTGGTAGAAGGTATTACAAGTGATGACGAAAGTATGGATTCAAACATGTATGCATCACGTAATATTCATAACTTAGAATCTAGTTGGGAAAACAATGCTAATGTCCGTGTAACAAGAGCTATGGACTATCAAAAAGAAGGTATCCCAATCAAAGCAGATGACCAAACCTATTTTGACTTTTACGAAATACTAGAAGCTGAAGGTTGTAGTTGGCAAGAAAGCGGACTTAAGAAAAGGCCAGCAGTTTGTCAAAATGGCGAAAAACTGTTTAAAGACTTTGATCAATACGGAGATACAATTTTTACTGAAAGTGTAAAACTGTGCAGACAGATTTGGCCCAATGGAGAACTTACACGAGAGTTTGTTTGGGGGTGTTCAGAACTTATCAAACAAATGAATGACTTCGGCCTTACTAAGCCACAAATTAGAGATATCAAAAGTGCAATTAAAAAAGCACTTGGTTCTACATATGTAGATGATCCTAAGAAAGTTAATCGTGCTACAGGACAAGGAACACTATGGGGCAGTTGTAGAGAGTTTTTAAACACACTCAACAACAAAGGTGATGATAGAGACTATAGAACTACAGTTGGTCCTAACTATGTAATTGCCGCTGGCCTGCGTGATTTGATCCTCAATTACAATGCCTATGTTAAAAGCAACAGTAATATTACTCCGCTTAAAACAGAAGTGCCTGTGATTAAGAGTGCGGATGATATTGTGCTTGATATTAAGTTAGGTTACTTTGCAGATGGATGGTCTCCAAGGGGACGTCCTTTTTACAGAGATAATCTTGTAATGTTCGATCATACTGAAATTGACTTCGAAGATGAAGATGAACAAGAAGCAGTATAACGATCTCAAAAAAGATTTAGCAAAAGTATTTGCAAAGCACAAGTTTGATCCTTGTGCTTTGCCTGTTGTCGGACAACGTGAGGTAGAGAAAAAAATTACTGAACGTGTGCTTTATGACTACTATCATCCTGCTACTTACGGAAGCAAAACAATCTTTGACGAGTTTGTCAAAACTAAAGACCTTAAGTTGGTGTGGGCAAGAAATAGCAGTAGAGTAAAACACTATCAACTAGATCCATATGATGTTGCAAAAATAGCCCCTGACTATTGTCCTGTTACAGGCGCAGTGCTTGATTATGGTATAGGTAATCATCAAATCACTGACAACAGTTATTTCCGTCCTGGAATAGATCATATATTGGCTGTTGGAAATGGCGGAGTAAAGTTTGGAGATATTTCTAATATCCAAATTGTAAGTCAACACTATAACACAATCAAGAACTTTGGATCTGAAATAGAAGCAATCAAATGGGTTGCTTTTGAACTTAACCAAAACACTTGACTTTTCTATAGTTGATGCTATTATATTATTATGAACTATGTAAATGTATCAGGCGGTAAGCCATATCAAAGAAAACGTGTACAAGAAATGGTGCATTATTGCATCAACAAACTTATGCCACGTATGCAAACACTTGACATTGAGATAAAACTAAAGGATTTGAAAGGTGATGCTTTAGGTTACTGCCTTTCAGAAGATACTAGAACCTTTGACTTAGAAATAGATAAAAAACAAAATCTAAGAAAATTACTGTTAACAGTTGCACACGAAATGGTTCATGTAAAACAGTACGCTAGGAAAGAGTTGACAGAAGGAACTTGGCAAGGTAAGCTGATAAATCCTAGACAAGACTATTGGGATAGAGAATACGAAATTGAAGCACACGGACGTGAAGCAGGTTTGTTTGTGCGTTGGGTTGAAGATAATAATTTAGCCGAAAGGAAATGGACACATGAAAGTTGAATATAAAACACAGGATGTACTAGCAGTTGCATTCAGAGCTTTCAAAATTAACAATGGTTATATTAAGGATACAGTTAGATTTTCAGAACCTGTAAACAACACTGTATTCAGTAACAAAGATCTTGTAAAATTTCAAATGCGTCCTGAGTTCCGTCCACCTGATTTTACTGCAATGCAAACCAATCAAGACGATTACGCAGATGTAGATAATGCACTAAAACATTTTCGTAGATACACATTTGGTATGCTTGGAGAAAGCCTTAGTGATTTTCAAAAAAATGTTATTGAAAATGTTTGGAGTGAAAATGTTGAATTCAATAAACTAGGTATTCTAGCATACGTGCCTGCATTAGTAGAACGTGAACTTAAAGAAAATAGTCTTAAGAAAGTTATTAGAACAGAATATAGAGAGAGCAAGTATATTGCAGGTGTAGGCGAATCAGTAGAAGGTGTGTGTAAGATTTTAGATAGGCATTACAGTAGCCATTATGAAAGATACAAATATACTGCTGACTACATGGGCAATGTTATTGGGTTTTGGAATAAGTTTGAAATTCCTGTAGGTGAGCATAGAAAATTTAAAGGAAAAGTAAAAGCTCATGATAAAAATAGACTCTTCGAAGTTAGCGAGACAAATATCAATTATGTAAAGATTTACAAAGTATGATTAAACTACAGGGCAAACTGCCTAGGCAAGTATACCTTGCATGTTCGGGTGGTGTGGATAGTATGGTTGCACTGGACTTTTTAAGACGCAACCACGATGTAAGAGTGTTACATTTTAACCACGGCACCGGGCATGGAGCAGATGCAGAAAAGTTTGTAGTAAGCTATTGCAGACAACATAATGTTTCGTGTATAGTTGATAGAGTTAGAGAAAAAGAAACTATTCCTCCTGGTGCAAGTAAAGAGGCTTGGTGGAGAGAAAAACGATATGCGTTCTTTGACAAGTATGATGTCGCTCCTATTATCACTGCACATCATTTAGATGATTGTGTTGAAACGTGGGTTTGGTCAAGTATGCATGGCACAGGAAAAATTGTTCCGTATCGAAGGAATTATGTTGTTCGACCGTTTCGTTTGTGCCGAAAAAGAGACTTCGAACTTTGGGCCAGTCTCAAGGGTGTGCCCTACATAGAAGATGTAAGTAATGAAAACATCCATTTTACTAGGAACTTTATAAGACATGAATTAATGCCAGGAGTTCTAAAAGTTAATCCCGGCATACATAAAACAATTAAGAAAAAGGTTTTATCAGATGAGCGAACAGATAACATTTGAAGAAGCATTAGAAGATGACGACTGGGGTATTATTATAGGCAAAGACGGAAAACTTAAAGGTATGTTTATTCCAGAAGGTGAAGAAGAGGCTGAGGTACCGCCGGTGATTATAAAAATGTGTAAACAATATTTTGGTATAGATGTCACAGACGAGGTTACACTACATTGAAACCTAGTTGGCAACTAATCAGCGAATTGGCTCAAGAGGCTGATATAGTTGATCCTATTGATTGGGGTGAACTAAACATAACAGAAAAAGAAGCATTTAATTTAATGGCAATGCATGTGGCAGAAATGGAAAATGATCACTTGACAAACCAGGCAATAATTGTTAAACTGTTAGTTGAAAATATGGTATTGAATCTTAAATTATTAGGAGTAAAATGAAAACTATAATTGATAATACTGCTACGTTAGTTAATACAAATAACGAAGCAAAAGCGGAAGCTGAAGTAGATAAGTTCGTAGAGAAAAAATCCTTTGATGCTTATCTAGCAACAAACAAAATTCCAATGCGTTGGAACGGCAGAGTATATGTAGGGACGGCACATGGTATGGAATTTACAAGTGATGGTCCACGTATTCTTAATACAAAGGAAGGAAGAAGATGAATAGTAAATTTGACGGACCGCTTGTGTCTGCTTTTGAATCAGACACCACAGGCGTTGTAAAACAACAATTTATTACATATCGTGTTAAGGACGGTATGCTCAGAAAAGAAACAACAACTAGAATATTTCAAGATAATGACGATTGGCATGATTCTAGTACAGTTGAACCATTAGTGGCGGTGAAAGATGCCTGAACCAGTAGATGTAAGTAAAAAACATTTTTATATCAGCATGGTGAAAAGTGCAGTTCGTATTGCAGGTTGTGTACTCACACTGTACACTGGACATGTCTTTTGGTTAGCAAGTGGATTTCTTGTTGCAGAGTTTCTTGGAATAGCGGAGGAGTTATAATGCCATTAGTACCAATCGTAGTAGAAAGTGAATCAAAAGGCGAACGTTCATACGACATTTACAGTCGTTTGATGAAAGACCGTATCATTATGGTACAAGGCGTTGTTGAAGATTATATGGCAAATGTGCTTGTTGCACAGATGTTGTATCTTGAAAGTGTACATGCAGAAAAGCCTATTAAGATGTTTATTAATTCGCCAGGCGGAAGTGTAACAGCTGGTTTGGCTATTTACGATACAATGCAATTTAGTAAATGTCCTGTGCATACATATGTGATGGGACAAGCCGCAAGTATGGGTAGTTTCTTAGCACAAGCAGGAGCGCCAGGTAAAAGGTTCGTTTTACCTGAAAGCCGAACAATGATACACAGAGTAAGTTCTGGCACACGCGGCACAAGTGGCAGTGTTCATGTACAAGAACTTGAATTTGAAGATGCACGTAGGCATTTTGAAGAAAGCAAATATTTGAATAAACGTTTGACAGAATTGTATGTGAAACATAATACTGCTGGTAAGACCTATGAAGAACTTTTTGAAACAATGAAGTTTGATACTTTCTTACGTGCAGAAGAAGCAGTGTCAAATGGTTTTGCAGATCAGGTGGTAGAGAGCAGATGAATACAGTACAAGAAACAGTGGCAAATTTAAAGGGGATTCCTACAAGGGATGAACTTATCAAATTGTTACAAAAAGAAATTGTTGAAGTAACTTTTACAAAACTTAATGGTGACGAACGTGTAATGCCTTGTACGCTTGTTGAAAGTTTCTTTCCTGATCCAAAAAAAGAAGCTACCCAAAAAAATGACAAAGTCGTTGCTGTGTGGGCTATTGAATCAAAAGGCTTTAGAAGTTTTAGATATGATAGAGTAAAGTCTATTAAAGTGCTTGAATATGGAAATGGTACTGAAGCAGGAGCAAATTACTAATGCAAATTTTGAGCAATGGATGGCACGTACCTGACCAAGACGAAAAGATGTTTAGTCATGTCAAAGGTGATACTAGTAGGTTTGCTCCAAACTATGAAAAGAAACAACGTCTTGTCATTGATCAAGAACATCCAAACAAAAAAACATTTTTGGATGTAGGTGCAAACATAGGTGTGTGGAGCCTTGCAATGAAAGACAAATTTAATAAAGTAATTGCTTTCGAACCTAGCATAAAAAATTTAGAATGTTTGCGTAAAAATTGGAATGGTGAAATCAGAGAATATGCCGTAGGAGATGTA
>Ga0213859_10001509_pt1 | contig 10333 bp, 18 predicted proteins | sample PICome_2_FD_160133 | JGI IMG/M metagenome (GOLD analysis project Ga0213859, IMG submission 160133) | Coastal seawater microbial communities near Pivers Island, North Carolina, United States - PICO304 | ecosystem: Environmental > Aquatic > Marine > Coastal | place: USA: North Carolina... | reverse complement strand
GATCAATGATGGTCCTAATGCCTTCTTTCTCAAGAGTTGGAAAAAAGATATCATCATAGAATTTTTGAAAGTAATTCCAGAACGCAAGGTTTCCTTTGCGTCCGTCCAGATGCTGGTCAGTAATCAGTGCAATTTTCATTGGGGTTTGTGATCCTTCATGCCGTCATGGTTGCCATCGCCTGGCAGTTTACCATATGCTAGGTATTCTACCGCTTGTAGAGAACCTTGCAACCTCTCTAGGTCTTTCTGAATACGATGATACTCATCATGTGCTTCTTTAATCTCTTCTGCTCTAGCAGTTAGTTGAGCAGTTCTCTTTGTGAAACGCTCAATGAGTTGTTCATAATTTTCTGTTGGTTTCATAATTTACCTCCTACTGTCCCGTCATATGGGTCTGATGTGCGGCAGTTCGCCCAATTTGTAGCGACGCCTTCGAGATGGAATGGTGACATCGCCATGACATCTTCCCTCGTAAGTCCTGTGATGAGTTCCTTGCCTTCCTTACTATAGCTAGTCCACGTTCCAAAGCGTTTCTGTTCGACACGGAATGTTCCATAGGGTGTTTCAAACCATTCATGTTCAGCAATTTCAGGGTGTTCACTCATCGATTCATTTTAGTTTCAATATTTTCTTTGATGCTTCCCATATCAGAGTAAGAAGCATTCATGCCAGACATACTACCATCGTAACTGTCTGTGTGCATCACTTCATCATAACCAGACTTTTCTAGAACTCTTTGTTTGATTTCCAACTGCTTCTTCTCTTTTTGGATACGACGAAGGAAAGCGTAGTAAATGATTTGTGTGAAGTATGCAAATGGGTTCTTCGATTTCTCTGGATCAAAATTGAGAATATATTGGATGCAGTTCTCAACTCCATCACAGATCATGTCCTCACGGAACATGTAGTTGACAAAGTTTGGTTTGTATGAAAGGTGGGTAGCAATTTTAGAGAAGCAACTGCCTAGGTATTCGTAGCACTTCCTGAACTGTACAGCAGTTCTCCTGTCTCTATGATTTCTATAGTAGTTGATAGAAACGATATGAGTTTCATGTCCGAGTTGTTTACCCTCCAGGAAGTAATCCCGCAGTTGGACAACAGCAGCAAGGAACTCTTTGTTGTTAACGTAGTATTCGGTCTTTTTTCTTGTCATTACTGCAGTTGCCATGGTTGTTACCATCTTTCATGTTAGTAGTGTAACACGTCGGATGAACTTTGTAAAGGGGCTTGACACAACCTCAGAAACTCAGTACAATTAACCTTGTCGAGGTTCAAAGGTTGTATTAGCTTTTATTAAATATATCTTCTAGAGATTTTTTCATTTCTTTTACTGAACCTAGATATCCAGATTTTCTTGGTAGTTTATTTGCTCTACCAATCAGAGACTTAGATCCTTCTAGTCTAGTCAATGTCTTGAGGTAAAAGTCTTGGATGGTATCATCTAGTTCAGTCATCGTTAGAACATTACGTCTGTCAATAACAAACATGTCTTCAAACGTGGCGCTGATCCATTCCTTGAAAGAGAAACCAGATACTTCTAGTTGACCTTTACGTTGCTTTGCAAGTTCTACTTGCATTGGTTTGTCAAGAATAATTTTGTCTTCATCTGGGAGATAGCACACTTTAGATACTATCTCCTCACCTGATATCAATTTCAATGTTGCATAAAATTCTTCTTCCATATTAACTTGCTCTAAGGTTTACTCTTATAACCTCATATTTAAAATTCTCTTCATTGTAAATTGTAACTCTCTCGTTCAAATGTTTCAATGTGTAGTTCTGACCACCAATGTCGTCAGCAATGTCATACAAGGTTGCAATGTCTTTGCCTTCGCCTTTCCTGAGGACACGTCCGATGGACTGGAGGTTACGGATGCGCGACTTACTTGGGGAAGCAAAAATAATGTTGTGTAATCGTTTGATGTTAATGCCTGTAGAAAAAGTTCCGTAAGATGCAATAATGACAGCGTTGTTTTCTGTCTCTGTAATTTGCCTGACTTCTTCTCGGTCTTCTACATCTGTGCCACCATGCACAAAGAATAACTTGCGCGATGGATCTATAGTGCTATTTATCAACTCGTAAAGTGGTTCCCCGTGCTTCTCGATGTAGTTAAATAGAACTAGGGTGTTGCCCTCTATATCTTTAACAAGATTTTTGATGAGGTTATTTCTACCTTTATGTTCGACAAGATACTCCATTTCATCATGATATGTGTCAAAATGTTGGGGAGCATGTTTACACAGCAACACTTTTATCCTAAACTTAGACAAGTAACCTGACTTAATCAGATCATCTGTTTTAGTTACTCTTTCACAATCACCAAACAATCCTTCAAGTACCCACTTGTGTGTCTTGCTACCATCAAGTGTCCCAGTAAAACCAAAACGGTACTTGGCATTGTGTAATTTCGTCATAATTCCAGTGAGTGACTTGGACTTAAATAGGTGTGCTTCATCACCGATAACACAGTCAATATCATCAAAGTATCTTTTTGGGAATTTGTAGATTGATTGCCAGGTGGAAATAATGATTGGTTTATCAGTATTTTTGTCTTTGCCCGAATATATCTTATGTACATGATCGTCCGCATTCCACCCGTAATCATTAAAGTCATTGACCATCTGTTCTACCAAGGACGTAGTAGGGACGATGATGAGCGTCTTCTTGCTGGTAGCAGTATAGTATCTCACGAGGGAGTAAATCATGAGAGACTTACCAGAACCAGTAGGCGAAAGTAAAAGTTTTCTATTATATTTTATAGCTTCATAAACCGCACGGTATTGATAGTCTCTTGGAGCAATTCCCGTTCTGGTGATTTTGTCCATAAAAGTTTTGACACCTGCAGGAGAGACAAAAGCATTAGTGTCTTCAACTTCTCCATACCAATCATTCTTTTCATACTCAATTTGATATTGTCTTTCATCCGCCCACACCTGTAGATGTTTCATCAACCCATGGTAAAGTTCGCCTGTACCAGGAGAGTACAGACGAATAGTTCCGTCCCAATACTTGTAGCGTGGGTTCTTCTTTAAGAACTTTGCTTCAGGAACTTCAAAGGTAAAATAGTCCGCCAACTCATGATGGACATGAGGTTCCTTAGAAGAAATCTGAATGTAGACTTCGTTCTTCTTCTTGATACTTAGTGTGGTCATCATTGTCCATTTACAAATTTCTCCCACTCAATGGCACTCTTAATCTGAAAACCTCTATTAGAGATTTGCTTCATAACTTGATCCAGCCAGTAGAGCATCTGGTCCAAGTATTTGATCTTTGCTTCTAGGTTAATGATTTCATCATCACTTTCTAGATAAACCTTCATCTTTTCTGAAGTCTTAATGCTAGATCCAAATGGTTTAGCGGCGTATGTCTTAGCGTCTGCTTCGCCAGAGTAATACTCGCGCTTGTCCTTAACCACCTTACGGATCTCGAACTCCAGTGAAGTTTTGATCTGTTGAATGTCAGTGTAATGGTTTAAGTATTTATTGTGCTGAAAAGGGATGTCTAACGCGAGTTGTCCCAGATCTGTGCTATACTGTTTATTCTTGAATTGAAAGTCAACTGCACTATCCTCTGCCCAGTCTGCTCTCAGTTTTTCAAATTTATTACGAAGGGTGTCAAAATTCATAGAGGTTGCATATACTTATCACGAATGAAGAACTGCTGGTGTTTAAATGTCACCTCTGCAGTTATATACTCCACATCACTTATTGTAGCATCAAATTGTAGGTTAGTGAGAGACACAGGGAACAAGTCCTTGAACTCTACAATGAATGCTGGGTTGTACTGGGATGTGACAATGTGCAATTGTCCGTTGGTATATACATCATCAGGTGCTGTGGTACGCGCCATTTCGTCAGCGTTACCATTGTCACGCATCCAAGAGTGAATGGAATAATAATTTTTAAGATCTTCGTCAACAATAAAACGCAAAGTAAAATCCCCGAACGCTACGCCGCCACCAGGAACAAAAGGCAAACTCCTAAAAGGACTTGCTACTTCCACGGTTGGCATCGAAACGTCGGGGACATTTGCTGATTGACAAAAGAAATCTACCCCTTCAAACTTTTCTAGTTTAAGGAGATAACCAATAGGGTTTAAGAAGTTCCTATTACTAGGTTGCTCCTTGTACCATTCAGCAGACATGTCAACTTCCCAAGCTACTTAGTATTTATTCGTAGTAATTAATGTTAATTACGATACGGTTGATGGTGTTGGTTGTTGTAACTCCAGCATGTCTCAAACCATTGTCAAAGATACAAACACGGTTCGGAACACTATGTACAATAGATCCATCTTCAAACTCCGTATAACCGTTGTTACTATTAACATAGAAGATAGCAGTCTTGCATGGGTCAGGATTATTTCCTTCCCAATCATCTGCAAAGTCTACATGAAATCCATTGTTAATATGTTTTTCAGTTGGCAAAGTCATATTGACTTTGATACGCTTTATTTCTTTTGCTCCTAATTTCTTAAGGAGTGGTTGAATGTATTCTGTATCTGGATCTAGTTTGAAACAGAACTGTGAATTGTGTATAGGATCGATTATTAAACGATGCTCTTTTAAAAAATAATTAGAGATGGTAGTAGAACTCAGAATTTCTGAATAATACCAGCATCTATCTGGAGAATTAATCTCAGCAAAGATCCATTCAAAATCTTCGTTATTCAGAAAATGGTCGATTATTTGCATCTAGTCCTAACTCGCGAAGGTAAGTTACCCACCACTCTGGATGTTTTTTCTTCCAGTGTGGTACGGGCATATTCTTACTAGCATAGTATTCTTCTAGTGCTTTGTCAATCTTTTCTGAGATTTCGATTTGTTTAATCCTCTTTTGTAGAATGTCCATTCGCATTGATGATTTCTTCCAGTTGTTTACGAACATCCGCAGAACGTTTTTTATCACGCTCTGTATGCCTATACCCATATTTACCATGAAAAATAGCGTGACCTTGACACATCATAGTAATGCCAAAGACAAACAATAGTATTGTTCCTAATAGTTCTAGAGTGTGATCTTGAGCCATGGGAAGATAGGATCTATAACTCCAATAAGTCGAAGCAGACCTTCAGCAAAAAGTGCAAGAACAACCCAGCCAACACACATACTGATAATTCCAGCATTACGATTATGCTTTCGTATGGCATCATCGATCATCTCCTGTACTTCTTCTTTTGTTACGTGGTTAGGAAGATCGACTTTATCTCCCTTCCAAATCCAATTTTTAGGCGTCATCTTTATCCTCGTGATACCAGAAGTCGTGCCAATCCTCTGGTGAGTTGGTAACATCCTCCCATCCTGGTTCATACATGGGACAAGGTTCTTCCATCATGGTGTCAACTTTCATTCTCGATACCCTGTTATATAATAATTGATAGTCTTTATCCTGTGGATAATCGTTACCAGTCATCTTCGTCTTCTTCCTCGTCATAAAACTCGTATGGTCCGTGTTGCATCTTCTTCAGTTTTTCTGTTTCGGCACGAAACGATGCAGTCTCTGTAATCCAGATAGCAAGTTTCATGACAATAAAGATCACCGCAAGAGGCGACAGACAAAGTAGTAAGACTAGCGATGACTGGTTCATGAACTGTATTCTTGAAGAATATTAAGAACTAGATTGAGTGAGTGATGAGCACCGTCGAGCCATTCCTCGCTAGCACCATCATATCGTCCCTCATAGATCTCAGTCTTTAGTTTAAGGATCCTAGGTTCGATGTCAACCTTCCTCATGTTTCCTCTTGGCATAAAGTAACCATAAGATACATACTTCTATTTAAGCACAAAAAAAGGGGACCCGTGGGTCCCCTGTGTTGATATCGTAACAAGTATCAGGTGAGGTTCGCAACACGAACACGTCTGTAATACTGGTTGCGGTTCGCTGTAAGTGCTTCAGCATCAGGTGTGCCGTTGCTAGCAACAACGAATGGGTTAGCGACCATGCCGTAGCGTGTCTTGAAACCAATCTTAGGTTGGAAGGTCTCAGGATCAATGCTGCGGAGCATTTGGAGGGGTACATATGGGCAGTAGAAGAGACCACTGTCATAAGGGGAAGAACCCTTGTAACCTGCAACGTAGTAGTGGGTGTTAGAAACGTTAGCAGAATAAGGATCAACAAAGACCTTAATTCTACCGTTCATTGTACCAACTAGGAGGTTACCAGTGTCATCAACTTCACCGATGGAAGGACCACCAGCGCCAGTTAGACCCGAGGAATAGTCAAGGGTGCCAGACATAGCGAGTGCAGAAGCAACATCAGCAGAAGTGATGATGAAGTTGCCCTTTCCTCTACGAGTTTGCTGTGCGATAGCGTTGCAATCTCTTTCGATCTGGAACATAAGTCCCTTGAATTTCTCAACAGACCATCTGCCGTTGCTGTCAACGTCGAGGTCAAATACGCCAGCGTTAGCAACGTTGTTCTGTGCGCCAGACTTAGCGACAGTGTAAACGGTACGAACGACTTCGCGGTTGATTTCAGCAAGGATCTCGCTAGAAAGAAGGTTAGCGAGTTCTTGCTCAGCGTCAAGACCGTGGATCGCCTTGAGGTCTTGAGCGAGTTCTAGAGTGTACTCAGCACGAAGAGCTCTGGTCTTTGCAGTTACAGAGGTCTTCTCGATGCTGAAGCTCATTTCGTTGAATAGGGTAGAACCCGATCCTAGTGCTTCAGCGTCTTCGCGAGCGATGTTGCCTGCTTGACGCTCGTAGTTAGCAGCAGTTGTACCGCCGCCAGTTGCGTCGTTGAGCAGACCAGGGTTAGCATCAGTTGCACCGCCGTCGCCAAGAGGAGATACGGGATCGTTGTATGCTGCAGGACCCTGAGTGTTACCAGAGAAGTTGGTGTCAGGCTCGTTGTAGAGTGCCTCGTTTCCAGCACGTAGTGCGGAACCGTTCTGCTGGTAGTGGGACTTCATAGCGAAGATGAGACCAGTAGGACCAGACATAGGCTGGACACCACAGATGTCATATGCTACGAGGTTAGGCATTGCGCGTCTGATCAAGGAGATCATTACAGGATCGAAACCTGCAAGACCACCAGTTTTAGTGGTTAGACCAGAACCAGATAGTGCGTCGCCGCTGATAGCACCAACAGTGTTGGATGCTTCGTTGATCATACCACGCTCTTCGCGTAGTTGCTTTTCGGTATTTTCTAACAGGACAGCGGTAACAGCCTTTCTATAATTGTCTTTGATGGCACCAGAGCCTTCATGACCTAGAACAGGGTTCCACTTCTCTGTTAGAGCATTTGCGTTAAACATTGTTTGCTCCGTTAAAAAAGTAGTTAACTAATTATCATTGCCAGCGGTTGAGTGCCTGAAGATACTGTGCCATTACAGGCGACATATCATCAGATACACCCTCTACTGGGGTTTCATCTGCAACCTCGGATTGAGGTGCTGCTGCTTCCTTGAAGTAGCTCTCCTTAATGGTCGAAACCTTTCTGGAGAATTCTTCTGCAGAAACAAACTCAACACCCTCAGCGAGTGCAGCGAGTTTTTCTTTCTGAGTATCTGCTAGTCCTTCCGAAACAGTGTTCAGAATGTTGAGTTTTGCAGTCTCATTAAGAGTATTTTGTAATTTCACATTTGCTTTGACCTGTTCGTCAAGGCGCTCTTCCATCTCACGAATAGATTCAGCCATACCTTCAACCACATCGACCTTCTCGTCGGGGATTGCGATATAGTGCTCTTCAAAGAGACCCTTCAGACCTGCAATGAAGTCTTCTGTGATCTCATTTCTGATACCACGGTCAATAGCAACTTGGTTTTGCTCAACCCATTGACCGATAGCGTAGTTCACAGTGCCGTTGACTTCTTCTGCCATCTCGCTCTTAGCTTCTGCGAAATGCTTGTCAAACTCAGCAGCAAAGTGCTCTACAAGTCTGTCATACTCTTCAGAGATTTTCGCTTTGACAGCAGCCTCAAAAATGGTCTTTGCTTTCTCAGCGAACTCTTCAGAGAGTTCTGTGCCTTCTACTAGAGCAGCAACGTCAGCGGAGACATCGAGCTCTTCCATCGAAGGTTTGATTGGATAGGTAACTGCGCTACCCATCTTGGTGCCGTATGCTACTTCAGCACCTACGGAAGGACGAGGATCAGGGGTGTCGCCTGCACGCTGTTGAGGATCACCAGATACTTGTGATACTGGTGCAGCTGCTTTAGCGCCTGGGTTCTCTTCACCATCGTCGTCGTGCTCGTTAGGTGTGGTCGAAGTACCACCAAGATCTGCAGGAGCAGATTGACCTGAAGGAGCGACGCTAGGAGCGACGGTTGGCATAGGATCCTTTCCGCTAGACTTTGCAGTCTGTGCGTCAGAAACCTGAGAGGGATCACTACCAGTGCCAGGGATAACGTTAGCAGAAACCGTTGGCATTGGATCGCCAGCTTCCACAATCACCTTTTGCTCGGTAACGAACTCCTCAAACTTTTCGTTTAGCATATCTGACATTTGAGTTTACCTCGTATTTTCCGTATAATTAATCTAAGTTTATTTATGAAATCAGAGTTTTCCAAGGAAATGCTCAAAAGCTTTGAGCGTTCTCTCTTCCAACTGATAGCGCGATGCGCTTTCAATATAACGTTGGTATTTAGCAACTTCTCTTTCCTTCAAAAGACCGTTGTCCCATACCCATTCTTTGCCTTCCATAATACCATTAACAAATGCATCAGGTGCGGAAGGATCTGCTACAATATCAGCAGCAGTGGTTAGCATAAAGTCGTCTGCAACAACATTGCAGTCTTCTTTCTTTTGGATGCTTCCCATACCACGGGAAGAAACACCTAACTGAACGCCTTCACCTAAAAGGTTCTTTGCAATGTTACCCATAGGCGTGTCAAGGATTTGTGCCTTGCCAATGAAGTTATTACCCTCTGCTTGTAGGGAAATAATTCTATGAGAAACTCTATCAAGATTGATGGTTGGACCATCAGGATGACCGAGTTCACCTAGAGCACGCTTCGATTTTACATACTCTTCGTTGTATCTCTCTACCTCACGGTTGAGAACATCGAATGGGTACATACGACCGTTGCGGTTCTTTAGTTCCGATTGTAAAAATACTCCTTCAATGTAAAGAAGTTTTTTGCCGTCTTTCTCCTCGGTAAGGAGTTTAACGTCTTCAATCGTTTCCGTTATCAGTTTCATCGGTAGTTTCCGTTTCTTGGGGTTCATCGAAGAATGGGTTCGCTACCACTTTTTTATAGTCTGCCATGGCATCAGATGCCTTAGCAAACAACATATCGTGGATTGCACTAATTGCATTGGCGCGTTGATTATCGGCAATTTGATTGACGATATCTACTTCACCTTGATGCGGATTAACTTCAGTGTGTTCTGCCATAATAACAATTCAGTATAATTTATTTAGTAGATGCGGAAGGTGAAGGCATTTTCTTTGCCTTGTCCACTTCCCTTTCGCTGGCAGCATCCGCAGCAAGTTCTGCTCTTTCCGCAGCATCATCTGCCTGAATACCTTGGAGTTCAGGAGCGAAAGCAGTGTTCTGTTGAGACATTTGATCTAACATATTTGTCTCAGCAGGATCGATAGCAAGACCAGAAGCAATGTCACCCTTCATTTGCTTATCAATTTCCTTCATATCCTTATCAGTCTGACCTAGGATGTGACGGCGAACATACTCCACAGAGAAATACTTTCCAACAAAAGGATCCATCTGAGTGACAGTCATCATTCTTTGGTTCATCATTTCAATTTCTTTTAGTTCATTGAAGTGATTATCAAAGAGATAGTCATACTGGATATGCTCCTTCATGTCATCCCAATCTTCAGGGGAAATTACTCCCTTGAGGATAAGTTGGGTCTTGAGCATGTCTTGGAACATCTCACTGAAACGCTTACGGAGACGACCGATGAACTTCGTAAACTTAAGTTCGTCACGGAGGACTTCAGTGGTCTTACCGAGGTTAAATCCTTTATTGTCGTCTGTGAGACGGGAAGGAGGAAGATTGAGAGAGTTATAAAGTTTCTTTTTAAAATACTCAACATCCTTGAGTTCTCCAAGGTTCTGTCCTCCAGGCAGTGTCGTGATCTCAGTGCCACGTCCACCCTCTCTACGAGGTAACCAGAAATCCTCTAGCATACTCATGTGCTTTTTGTCATCACGCATCTCACCAGTGTTTGCGTCATACACTAGCTTGTTGCGATAGCGAGACATCACATCACGTAGGTATTGTTCTGCCTTTACTTTAGGTAGATTACCAACGTCGATGTAGAAAATTCTACGCTCAGGTGCGCGTGATAGTCTGTAGATAACAAGACTATCTTCGATCATTCTGAGTTGGTTGAGTGACTTGATTGCTTTATGTAAGAAACCAAGT
>Ga0213859_10001508_pt1 | contig 10341 bp, 11 predicted proteins | sample PICome_2_FD_160133 | JGI IMG/M metagenome (GOLD analysis project Ga0213859, IMG submission 160133) | Coastal seawater microbial communities near Pivers Island, North Carolina, United States - PICO304 | ecosystem: Environmental > Aquatic > Marine > Coastal | place: USA: North Carolina... | reverse complement strand
ACCGTGTAGGTCTTGTTTACAGATACATTTTACGGCCATGCACAGCGGGCACTAACGGAAAATGGAATCCTTGTGACACAAAACGGCGTACCGTTTATGCAGGGCGATGAACTTACCAATACCCTGCGTGCATTTAAGGCCCTGTTTCAGGATTGGGGATGTTACACGGCAACAGTTCCCACCTATGCAGGCGGTCCAATGGCGTTTGGATGGGGCACAAATGGTGCGGCACGCGAAGTCACAGTTGAAACATTGGAACAACGCTATGCGGATGCGGGCCTCAGCTGTGACTACTACACACCTGCGGTTCACAAAGGGGCTTTTGCCCTGCCGGGCTACATCCTAAAACTTCTCCCCTAACAAAAATGCGCCGCGCTTGATTTAGCGCGGCGCAAAAAGTCTTCGCATATACGTCCTTAAATTAAGACTCCAATTCTGTATCCCAGTATAGGAAATCCATCCAACTTTCGTGCAGGTGGTTTGGCGGGAAACGGCGGCCCAAATTACGCAATTCTTCGGCACCGGGTTGGCGCGGTTGTTGGCGCAGTGATAGGCCCGAATGGCGCAGCGCCTTGGATCCCTTTCTCAGGTTACATTTAGAACAAGCAGCAACCACATTTTCCCAACTGGTCACACCCCCAGATTTGCGTGGAACCACGTGATCAAACGTCAAATCCCCCTTGGACCCGCAATATTGGCATTGAAACCCGTCCCGCAAAAATAAATTAAAGCGCGTGAAGGCCACGCGCTTTTGCGGTTTTACGTAATCACGCAGCACAACGACAGAAGGAATTCGGATTTCGGTCGTTGGGCTGCGCACGATGGTGTCATATTCCGCCACGATATCGACCCGATCCATATAGGCCGCCTTGACCGCATCCTGCCAGGACCAAAGGGACAGTGGATAATAGGAAAGTGGCCTATAATCCGCATTTAACACCAGCGCGGGATGATGATTTGATCCAACTGGTTGCCTTACAAAGTCTGTCCTAAATTCGCCGTCCATTGGGGGGTCCCCTGTTTGTTCACTACTCACTTATTAGATATCTTTGTGACCACTATATATCGTGATCCAATTCGATCAAGCCCCTTGATCTAGCAATACCTTGGTCAGAATAGGAACAGCCGCATGTAACAGGCCTATGACGATTAGAACCCTAATTGATCGCGGATAAAGGCCAGCGCAACACTTAGACCATCTGGCGCGATGCCGTGGGCCGTACCCTTCATCACATGGGCATAGACATCACTAAAGCCTGCGTTTTGTAACGCCTCTGCCGCCTGCGGCAGGGATTGAACAGGCACAACATCATCCTGATCCCCATGAACCAACAGGATGGGCATGCGCGATTGCACCTCATCCGCCAGCAGTTCTGGTTCCAACAAACGCCCCGAAAACGCAACAATCCCTGCCACGGGATCTTCGCGACGGGGGGCCACATGCAGCGACATCATGGTACCTTGGGAAAATCCGAACAGGCACACCTGTTCTGGCAGTAAATCCTCATCCACCATCAGCGCATCAAGAAAGGCGTTAAGGTCTTCTACCGCCTGCTGCATGCCACGGCTGCTTTCCTCTTCGCTTGATCCATCAATCCATGGGATTGGAAACCATTGATAGCCAAACGGGCTGCCGGCACAGTTTTCGGGGGCATCGGGGGCGATAAATAATGTATCGGGCAGATGGTCCGCCAATGGATCTGCCAATCCCAACAGATCCGCACCATTGGCGCCATAGCCGTGCAAAAACACAACGGCAGAGCGCGTGTCACCAGATTGGGGTTCTTTGCGTCCTGCGGTTAAAACTCGTGTCATCGCACTCCCTCGCGTTCATTGATGTGCTTGTAATAGGCCCATAACAGACGCGCTGCAACCGATCTCCATGGACGCCACTGGTCGGCCATTTCGCGCATCACTTTGGGTGTTGGGCGTTTATCCAGATCAAACAAATGGCGCGCGGCCTCTTGTAATGCCAAATCCGCATGGGCAAAGACATCGGCGCGATGCAAACTGAACATCGCGTAAATTTCCGCAGTCCACACACCAATGCCTGACACGGCTGTCAATTCAGCGATCACATCATCCAATGGTTTCTCGTGCAAAGCTTCAAAATCAATCCCCGCATTCGCAAGCGCGCGCGCATATCCAATTTTTTGCCGACTTAGGCCCAAGGCACGCATATCCTCATCATTGCAATTCTGAATGGCTGTGGGAGTTGTCACACCTGCCTTTTCCACCCGTGCCCAAATTGCGGCGGCCGCTGAAACACTCAACTGTTGGGACACGATGGCAGAGAGCAGTTGATGAAATCCCCCCTCGCGCAAACGCAGGGGCAAAGGGCCTGTTGATGATAGTGCATCTGCAAAACGTGGAACATGCGCAGCAAGCCATGCGGCCCCTTCTGCAATACAGGCGTCGCCCAATATCAAACGTTCGTTCAACATGCCTTTAACCATTCCAAGGCTTGATCAACGGTTTCAACGCTGGGCGAAACCGCAGCTGGGCGATCAATCATGGCGACGGGCAGGCCCAAATGGCGCGCTGCGATTAATTTTGACATACTGCGTTCCCCACCCGCATTGCGCAAAACCAGCCAATCTATTTTCAAACGTTCAAAAAGCGCCATCTCATCCTCGACACTAAAGGGGGGATGACCCAACACATATTCCCCATTTGAAAAGGGAAAGGCATCAGGGGCAACATCAATCTGACGACAATATAAATAACAGTGATCCAAGTTCGAAAATTCGGACAATCGCATGCGCCCTGTCGCCAAAAACACCCGCGAGGGGTCTGTGATTACATGTACCACATCCGCTTCACGGGCCACAGTGTGCCACCTATCCCCTGCCTTCGCATGCCATCCAGATCGTGTGATGTTCAAAAATTTCACTTCAACTGCGCGGCACCACTTTTGGGTTTGAACTGATATCTTTGTATCGTTTGGATGACTTGCATCCAACACATGCGTGATTTCATTTTTGCTAAGGAAGTCCGCGAAATCTGTCTGTGTGGCAAACCCACCAAAATGAACGGGGGCTGTGAACGCAACGTGCGTGCGTGCATCAACCGCGACAGAGGCGATTACGTCCACTTGTTTTTCCTGTAAACGTTGGATCACTTCCACCCCTTCTCGGGTACCAGATAGAACCAAAATTTTTGTGGCACTTTGCATAAGCTTAGACTACGCATTTTGGGTGAATGCGCAATGTTACATGTGACGTGACGAAGGTTTCGCACTTTTTGCTTGCAGGGATGCGGTCGGGCTCCTATGGGATGCGTATGACACATACTGATTTTAGCACGGATGCTGGCGCACATAAACGCGCGAAATTTAACGTAACAGTTTTGGTTTTGGCGCAGGCGATCCTTGGATCTCAGATGCCTATGATCTTTACAATTGGGGGATTAGCAGGACAGACGCTTGCACCGAATCCATGCTATGCGACCTTGCCAATTTCATTGATTGTTTTGGGTTCGATGTTTGCGGCCAACCCGCTCTCGATGATAATGCAGCGTTATGGCCGACGCGTTGGATTTTTCGTAGGTGCCTTTGGCGGCGCGATGGGTGGCGCGGTTGGTGCCTATGGACTTTATCTGCATTCGTTTGAGGTATTCTTGTTGGGGTCGTTTTTGACGGGAATATACATGTCTGCACAAGGATTTTATCGTTTTGCAGCAGCTGACACTGCAAGCGAAGCGTTCCGCCCTAAAGCGATATCTTATGTCATGGCAGGGGGACTTGCATCCGCATTGATCGGGCCACAATTGGTTAAAGTGACCGCTCAGTCGATGGTTGTACCGTTTATGGGCACGTATCTCGCGATGATTGCCATCAACGTGTTTGGGTCACTCCTGTTTTTGGCCCTAGACATCCCAAAGCCTGAACCTCGCCGCGCAGATGCACCTGTTGGTCGCAGCCGTTGGGAAATTATGAAAACACCCACTGTAGCAGTCGCAATGATCTGTGCGATGGTTTCTTACGCTTTGATGAACCTTGTCATGACCTCAACACCACTGGCCGTTGTCGGATGTGGGTTTGAACAAAACACGGCCGCTGATGTTGTGTCCGCGCACGTATTGGCAATGTTTGTTCCATCGTTTTTCACAGGCCACCTGATCGCGCGCTTTGGTACCGCCAAGATTGTTGCAGCGGGCTTGTTTATATTGGGCTGCGCGGGCGCTGTGGCGCTGCAAGGGGTCAATGTTGAAAACTTTTTCCTTGCCTTGATCCTATTGGGTGTGGGTTGGAACTTTGGCTTTATTGGAGCCACAACGATGCTAGCATCGGCCCATAATCCCGAAGAAAAAGGCATTGTTCAGGGCATGAATGACTTTTTCGTCTTTGGCGGTGTGACGGTTGCGTCGCTGTCATCAGGTGGATTGATGAATTGTTCTGGTGGCTCCCCTGTGGAAGGATGGACCGCCGTGAATATCGCGATGATTCCGTTTTTAACTCTTGCGGGCGGGGCTTTGATATGGCTCGCCGTGCAAAAACGCCGCGCCTAAACATATTTCTCGCGACGTGTTCCAACGCCAATTTTATCCAAAACCGCCTCGATCCCTGCCGGGGCCGAGGGCGTGGTGACTTGCACCTTTAGCGCGTCAAATCGCCCACGCAAGGCAGCCTTTTCAGTGTCATCCAAATCATTCCATGATCGCCCCTGCAACCCCATGACCAAGGAATAATAGGCAATGAAATGAGGCCGCGACCCTGATTGCAACAGACGTAGATACCCAGCATCCGCGCCCATTTCACGCAATTCCTCAGCACTCGTAATCCCAGCGCGGGCAAAGCTTTCTTCAACCGCAGGACCCAAATTGCGGATCGAGGATATGGGGTCAGCCATGCATCAAACTTTCGCCAAATTCGCATAGACCGCGCAGGGCATCGCCAAAACGATCATCTGCAATTGTCATTGCCACACGAACATGACCTGCCGCAGAGTTACCGAAACTTTCCCCAGGCATGACGGCAATGGATCGTTCATCCAGCAAGCGATTTGCAAATTCAATCCCACTTAGCCCCGTTTTGCGCATATCCAACATCAGATACATTCCCCCACGTGGCGCAATCATCGGAATATTTGGAAACCCTTGCACAATATTCAGCGCGATTTCGCGACGTCGTTTAAACGGGGCGGCAATCTCCTCTTCAAAGACCTCTCCTTGGGACAACGCAAACAGGGCCGCATCTTGAACAAACCCCGCAACGCCATAAGTCGTGTTGGTCGCCAGATCGATCATGTTTTCAATCGCCTCCTCTGGGGCGATGACCCAACCAATGCGACTGCCTGTCATTGCATAGCTTTTGGACATGGAACCGATCACAATCGTGCGTTCGGCCATGTTGGGTAAGGCACGTGGTGAAACATGTGCGCCTGACCAAATTTGCGTGTCATAAACCTCATCCGAAATCAGCGTCAGATCATTGTGCTGAACATATTCCGCGATCGCCTCCATCGTTTCGGTGGAATAGACGGTGCCCGTTGGGTTATTGGGCGAATTCATCAGAAATGCACGCGCACCATTGCGGCAGGTGGCCAAATCGACGCCACTGGGTTGAAAATCATTTTCAGGGCCCGTTTTAATAGGCATTGGCACGCTACTGGCCGCGCGGATCGATGTGGGATAGGTTGCGTAATAGGGGTCCAGATGCACAACACCGTCCCCAGGGTCCGTGGCGCATAGGATCGCGGCAAACAAACCTGCCTGTCCCCCCGGGGTGATCAGCACATTTTTATGACTGGTCGGAACACCCGTGCGTTCTTGAACACGCGCCGCAACAGCGTGTCGCAATTCGGGTGTGCCCGGTACGCTGGCGTATCCTGTGTGCCCACCAAGCGCCGATTGATGCATCGCCGCCAAAATCGTGGGGTCGGTGCGAATGTCGTGTTCCCCAATGGTCAATTCCAACACATCCTGTCCCTTGGCGATCATCGCGCGGGATTTATACAGGATCTCCCACCCATCGGATCCATCTGTTGTGATTTGCTGAATACGTTTTGAAAGCTGCATCTGCCACCCCTTGCCTGTTCCCCCGAATGGGCCACGGAAGGTTCAAAAAGTCAAACTGGAATTGTGTTGAATTTCCCAAGGTCATCTGATAGCTCTCGTCTCATGATGACCATCGACACACACATTATTTGCTGTTGCTAATTCAATCTATCGAGGTTGGGTTTAAGGTTGTTTACATTCCCTAAATGAAATTGCTAAGTCCCGCCTAACTCTGCGTATGCCCATGGCAAAGGACACCCAAATGACGACGATCAAATTGCACAATTCAATGAGCCGCCAGAAAAAGGTGTTTGCTCCGATTGATCCCAATAACGTGCGCATGTATTTGTGTGGGCCTACTGTTTACGACCGCGCCCATATTGGGAACGCGCGCAATGTGATTATGTTTGATGTGCTGTTCCGCCTGTTGCGGCAGGTGTATGGCACGGATCATGTGACCTATGTCCGTAATTTCACCGATGTGGACGACAAAATCAACGCACGCGCCGCATCCAGCGGACGCGATATTTCAGAGATCACTGCAGAAACAATGCAGTGGTATTTGGATGACATGGGTGCGCTTGGCAATCTGTTGCCAACGCATATGCCGCGGGCGACGGAATACATCGACCAAATGGTTGCGATGATTGAACAGTTGATTTCTGACGGCCATGCCTATGCCGCAGAGGGGCATGTTTTGTTTTCTGTGTCCTCTTACAAGGATTACGGAAAACTATCTGGTCGATCACTGGATGATATGATCGCAGGCGCACGGGTCGAGGTAGCCCCCTATAAACGCGACCCAATGGATTTTGTCCTCTGGAAACCCTCTGCCGATGACCTGCCCGGTTGGGACAGCCCATGGGGCCGTGGCCGCCCTGGTTGGCATATTGAATGTTCTGCGATGTCCTATGAACTCCTTGGCGCATCGTTTGACATTCATGGCGGCGGCAACGATTTGATGTTTCCCCATCATGAAAACGAAATCGCCCAAAGCTGCTGCGCCTATCCCGATGCGGGGTTTGCAAATATCTGGCTGCATAATGAAATGCTTCAGGTCGAAGGTAAGAAAATGTCAAAATCCCTTGGCAATTTCTTTACCGTGCGTGACCTGTTGGATCAGGGGTATGCGGGCGAAGTGATCCGTTTTGTGTTCCTATCAACGCATTATGGCAAACCCATGGATTGGACCGATGCCAAGGCGAAAGAGGCCGAAAAAACCCTGCGCAAATGGCGTGGATTAGTTGCCGATCATGCGGCGGGCACACTGCCCCAATCCATTTTGGACACGCTGGGTGATGATTTGAACACGGCCGGTGTGATTGCAGAGCTGCACAAATTGGCAAACGCAGGTGATGTTGCGGGGCTGCGTGCGGGTGCCGAGCTACTTGGACTGCTGACGCCTGATATGGGCGCGTGGGCAGAAGCCGTGGATTTATCCGTGCACGAGGCGCATTTGTTTGCAGCCCGCCAAACCGCCATGGACACCAAAGATTTCAGCGATGTCGACAGACTGAAATCCGCCTATCAGGCCGCAGGGCTTGAGGTGCGGATGAGCAAGGCAGGTGTCGAACTTGTCCCCTCCGCAGGATTTGACATTGCCGCACTGGACGGGATCATGTAGCCCAAAGGTCAACGGGCCAAGAAAAGTAGGAACCGCCGTGAGTAAAGAGCGTTTATATATCTACGACACCACCCTGCGCGATGGACAACAAACCCAAGGGGTGCAGTTTTCCACCCACGAAAAACAAACACTCGCGCGGGCGTTGGATGATCTTGGCATCGATTACATCGAAGGGGGCTGGCCCGGCGCAAACCCCACCGACAGCGCATTTTTTGAGGCTCGTCCAGACACAAACGCGCAGTTTACCGCTTTTGGCATGACAAAACGTGCGGGCAGGTCCGCCGAAAATGATGATGTGCTGGCCGCAGTTTTGAACGCGGGCACACCAGCGGTGTGTTTGGTGGGTAAAACACATGATTTTCACGTGATCACGGCCTTAGGCATCACGCTGGATGAAAACGTCGAAACGATTTCCGCTTCGATCGCGCATTGTGTGGCCCAAGGGCGCGAGGCGCTGTTTGACGCGGAACATTTTTTCGATGGCTATAAGGCAAACCCGAATTATGCCATCACATGTCTGCAGGCCGCGATGGATGCAGGGGCGCGTTGGATTGTGTTGTGCGACACAAACGGCGGTGCCCTGCCTAGCGAGGTGAAATCCATCGTCACCGATGTGATTGCCGCGGGCATTCCCGGGGATCGTTTGGGCATTCACACCCATAACGACACAGAAAACGCCGTCGCAAATTCACTGGCCGCGGTCGAGGCGGGCGCACGCCAAATTCAGGGCACATTAAATGGACTGGGCGAACGGTGTGGGAACGCAAACCTCACATCCCTGATCCCAACGCTATTGCTGAAAGAGCCCTATGCATCCCAATTCGATATTGGAGTAAGCAAGGATGCGTTGAAAACCCTGACACGGACATCGCGCCTTTTGGACGATATTTTGAACCGCGTTCCATCACGTCAGGCGCCTTACGTGGGTAGTGCTGCCTTTGCGCATAAGGCGGGATTACATGCCAGCGCGATCCTAAAGGATCCCAGCACCTATGAACACATTGATCCAAGTGACGTTGGAAATGCACGCATCATTCCCATGTCCAATCAAGCGGGTCAAAGCAACCTGATTAAACGTTTGCGCGATGCGGGCATCAGCGTTGAAAAGGGCGATCCTGCCTTGGGGCGCATCCTTGATGTGATCAAATCACGCGAGGCCGAAGGATATTCCTATGACACCGCGCAGGCCAGTTTTGAAATCCTTGCGCGGCGCGAATTGGGGCAAATGCCCGACTTTTTCGAAGTGAAACGCTATCGTGTCACGGTCGAGCGACGCAAAAACAAATACAACAAAATGGTCAGTCTGTCTGAGGCCGTTGTTGTGGTGAAAGTGGGCGATGAAAAACGCCTGTCTGTCAGCGAAAGCATGGATGAAACAGGATCAGATCGTGGTCCTGTAAACGCACTTGCCAAAGCATTGGCCAAGGATTTGGGCCAATATCAGGAAATGATCGCCGACATGCGTTTGGTGGATTTTAAGGTCCGCATCACCCAAGGCGGAACCGAGGCCGTCACGCGCGTTGTGATCGACAGCGAAGATGCACAAGGACGCCGTTGGGCCACAGTTGGTGTGTCCCCCAACATTGTAGACGCAAGTTTTGAGGCCCTGATCGAGGCGATGCAGTGGAAAATCCTGCATGACACGCAAAAGGGTGCCTAATCCGTATGTATTCTGAGGATGTCATCGCCTGTGCGAAATTGGTGGAACGTGGCGATCCATTGCGACTTCGTGCGGTTATGGCCGCGCCGTCCGATCTGCGCCCCGCATTGTTCACATTGTTTGCATTCAACCTAGAGGTCGCGCGCGCCCCGTGGGTGACCAAAGAGGCGATGATCGCCGAGATGCGACTTCAATGGTGGCACGATGCCTTGGGCGAAATCGCAAATGGTGATATCGTTCGCCGGCACGAGGTTGTGACGCCGCTTGCCTATTACATCACCCCTGATCAGACACGCCTATTGCAGGATTTGGTGGATGCGCGTCGTTGGGACATTTACGCCGATCCGTTCGCGGATAAAGCGGCCTTTGATAGCTATCTTTTGAACACATCTGGCAATCTTTATGCGGTTGCGGCGAGTGTTCTGGGACCGTGTGATGTGGATGTCGTGAAACGCCTTGGCGCGGCGTTTGGTTTTGCGCAGTTCATGCAAGCCATCCCAGCCCTGCAAAACGCGGGCAAACGCCCTTTGGATGACGGACGCAGCGAAACACTCGCCACACGCGCGGCCGAGGTTCAGCGCGCCCTGCCCCTACGCCGCCAAATTGCAAAACCCAGCCAATGGGCGTTGTTGTCAGGCTATCAAGCGGAATGGATCATCAAACAGGTCATCAAGACGCCAGAGCGCGTGATTGATGGCATTGGAGATCCATCACCATTTTTGGATCGCTATTTATTTATGAAAGCACGCTTTTAAGGGTTCCAAGATACCCTTCCCATGGACATGAAATGTTCATGCAACAACGTTTACAGACATCTGCAAAATAATGGATCCTCTGCGCGATCAGGGTAGCGCCTGCCTAGGTAGGCGCAAAGGGTGGCACTACAAAATGTAACGCTCAGAACAACGGGCCAAAGTTTCAAAGTGTTGATAGGGTGAAAGCGCCCTTCAGAAATCCTGATTTACTTTGAACAAACGAAACTACCTTTGGGACCTAAGAATAGAAAACAAAAAAGGCGGAGTGCAGCGCACTCCGCCTTGGTCGGATCGCGACAGCGATC
>Ga0213859_10001507_pt1 | contig 10346 bp, 17 predicted proteins | sample PICome_2_FD_160133 | JGI IMG/M metagenome (GOLD analysis project Ga0213859, IMG submission 160133) | Coastal seawater microbial communities near Pivers Island, North Carolina, United States - PICO304 | ecosystem: Environmental > Aquatic > Marine > Coastal | place: USA: North Carolina... | reverse complement strand
GGTGTTATACCAGAAATACTTTCCAACGCTTTAGGTACTTCTTTCGACCAACAAATCGGTCATGACTATATTGATGATTCCGATGAAAGGTTTAGCTTTTATAATACAAAAGAAGATAGAATACCATTCGATCTCGACTACTTCAACAAAATAACAAAAGGTGGATTACCAAGTAAAACATTAAATATTGCTCTTGCTGGTACTGGTGTTGGTAAATCTTTATTCATGTGTCATTGTGCAGCATCAGTACTCAGTCAAGGTAAAAACGTTTTATACATCACAATGGAAATGGCAGAAGAACGTATCGCAGAAAGAATCGATGCGAATATGATGGACTTACCTATCGAACAATTACAATCTTTACCAAAAGAAGTCTTTTCTAGTAAAATATCAAAGATCGCAAAAGGTGCAATTGGTAAACTAATCATTAAGGAATATCCAACAGGTGCTGCACACACTGGGCATTTTAGGGCATTACTCAATGAATTAAAACTAAAAAAGAACTTTATGCCTGATATGATTTATATAGATTATTTGAATATTTGTGCTTCTTCCCGCATGCGTGGGCTCGGTGGAAGTATAAATAGTTATTCATACGTAAAAGCTATTGCAGAAGAACTGCGTGGCTTGGCCGTAGAATTCAATGTACCAATAGTCTCTGCTACGCAGACTACCAGGTCAGGATATTCAAATACTGATTTAGGGCTAGAGGATACATCTGAATCATTTGGTTTACCGGCAACGGCAGATCTCATGTTTGCTCTGATATCTACAGAGGAACTTGATGAACTAGGTCAAATGCTAGTAAAACAATTGAAGAATAGATATAACGATCCAACCAAATTCAAAAGATTTGTAATTGGGGTAGATCGTTCCCGCATGAAACTATATGATGTAGAGGAGTCGGCTCAATCAGACATCATGTCAGACATGACGCCAGATAAGCCGGTAAATAAGTTTGGTGAACGCGAAAGTAATGACTCGTTTGCTGACTTCAAAATATAGAGGAAAAAATATGGATATGTTAAATAACGCAAAAGCATGGCTATTAGCAAGATGGGCCGAAAGAACATCTTGGGACGGTGGAGTCATCGTTGGACTTTCACTAGGTTACTTATTATTAGGTGGACTAGTAGATTTAGTAGCTTGGTTAGCCCTTGCTTACGGTATTTACACTTTTATAGCAAAAGAAGTATAATAACCTTTTATAATGATTCATGGGGGAGTTGAGATACTCCCCTTTCTTTGTTACAAAATGTCACGAAATTGTCACGAAAAAAGGGTTTACAAACCCTCTCTATTTTGGTATAATACTCCTATAAATTTTTAAATAAGGAGTAAAAATGTCAAACGAAATTAACACACAAATCCTCGAAAGGATTTCCGATGAGGTTAATGATATGCCAATTCAGCACGTTAAGTGGGAATTAGGCGATAAAGCTGATCCATTCACGAAGGTTGATACTCTTAGAGATATGTTAGTCAACCAAAGATTCGAAGAATGGCCGGAGGGACCTCAATAATGAAAACACTATCTAGAAGAGAACAAGTTTTGCTAGACCCATTATCAGCTAGTAAAAATGAAAAGCTTACCGTTAAATTTGAGCACATCGCTACAACTATACCGGAAGTTTTAGAAATTACACCACATGAGTTTAGTCTACTAACTAAAAAACCAGTTGATGATAATGAAACATTTCAAGCTTGGTTAAGCATGTGGTTAAGAGGTACTGTAATAAATTCCAATTCTGGGAAATCTGCAGAAGAAGACATCGAAGAATGGTTTAGCCAATTTTTCTTCGAAGGTGTATTTAAAAACGATCAATTAAGGAGTCACTAATGAGAACAAGTAGTTATGTAATGACAGCACATCCTGAATGTGCATCAAGTATGCTTGAACTGGAAAATATCCGTAAAGCAGTTAGATTAATCAACAGAGATTTGAGGAAGCAGGGCGATAAATCGCCTGATGGGAGTCCAGCTTCTCAGTTCTATGTTAAGTGTCAAGGACGTGGTCCTAGAGTTCTTCCTTCACTTCGTGATGGTAGAGGCGGTCGTGGGTATGATTCTTTCCTTCCCCTTCGTCACGCCACTCATATGGATGTATACATTTATAGGAGATAATTATGGTTTACAAGGTAATATTTTACAACGGTGTTGGAAAAAGATACGAATTTCTTTTTGAATCCCTAAAAGAAGCTATGGTCTTTAATGGAAAAAATCTAAAAGAAGGCCGACAATCTGAAATAGTTAGAATGGATTTAGAAGGAAAAGAAGTATGCTCGAACTAGTTATATTTGTTATCTGTTTAGCTGGTGCCTCATACCAAGCATTTCGTATTGGTGTTAGAGAGGGATCAGCTCGAACTGTAGATAAGCTACATAAAATGAAAATTATTTCTTACGATCAAGTAGGAAATATTAGACCAAACCCGTTCTTTGACGCGTAAAAGTCTATAAATACATCTATGCAATTTAAAGATTTCATCATTACCGAAGCAGCTAGCCTGAGTGCAAAAGAATTGCAAAAGCCTAATTCCAAAACAAAGGAACCAAGAACTGATATACTTAGAAGGTTAATCAAGGATGGTAAACCGTTAGAATTAGCTAAGGGCGGAACTGTTATAATCGGAGACATAGAAGATGCTATGGCAAAGATTGACGCATTTATTAAAATGCCTCAAAACTTCAATCTTGTAGGTACAAAGGGTGAGGTAGTTAAACTAACCCAACTTGCTAAAGCCAAAGTATTTGGAGGTGGAATCGGTGGTGCCGGAGGAGGTACTGCAAATACTAAGTTGACTGAATCACATCAATGTGTAATGCTTCAGGCAATGTTAGAACATGGAATACAGGACATAGATTATTTTACTCCAGAGATAATGGGAGATGCATATAGTCGAGTTTCTGTAGATGAAAAGAAAGATAAAATTATTGCATTAGAAGGAGATTGGTTTGCCTCATCATATAATATAGCAAAATTGCTAATACAAAAAGGATACGTAAACAAATCTCACACATTCCATAGGAATGATAAGAAAATGAATTTGATATATGCTTTAAAATCAATAGCATATAAAAATAGAGGATTTGCTCCTCTAAAAGATGATAAGTGGAATCCTGGTGATATCTGGGCAATCCAAAAAGGATTAGATATTAAAAAAGAATTGCCAGTAGATACAGTAAATGCTTTGAATAAAAAATTGGTGGAACTCTTTAATGATAGAAGATTGGTAGCAATATCTTTAAAAGGTCCAGAAACTAAATTTCCACCACCACTTGTAGAAAAAAATAATGAATATCCACCTGACACGGATCTTCACAAATATATGGGAACATTCCTCTCTTCCAAAGGAGGAACATTCTGGTCATCTAAAACTGGAACTATCAAATATGATGGTGGTGAGATGACATTAAAAGATAATTCCCCAGGTGAAGTTGTTAAGTCAGAGATTAAAGGAAAAAACGCTAGGGGAGGAGGTTTATCCTGGGGCCCAATGGCAGACTTTATCCAAAGAGAAACAAGAAAGAAAATGCCAGCATTTAAAAGAGGAATCTTTGGTGTTGCAAAAAAAATAGAAAGAGGTGACAAAAGATCAGTTAATGTATTTTGGGGATTATATAAGCATTTTGATAAGAATGCAAAATATGATGATTTCTTAAAAGAACTCCAAAAGAAAGACAAGTTCTGGATATCAGCAAAACTTGGTGTAATGTATGTTTGCTATTACATCGATAAAGCTGGTGGAAGAACAGCGAATAATATTGTTACTCATTTTGTTAACTATGCCGGATCAAAATCAGCTGATTCGTCAGTATATGTAAAGGCAGGAAAATGATAAAGTTTGATTCTTACATAGCCGAATCTAAGAATACTCATATGACACATATTGAGGATTTAATCTTAGACGGCGGAGTTAAGGGGGCTCGCCAGGCAATCCTAGCGCTTAGGTCAATGAGGGATATGTTGAGCGGTAATGCGAAAGCACCTGTAGACGTTACTGTCAAATGGGACGGAGCCCCCGCCTTATTTGCAGGAGAAGATCCGAATGACGGAAAATTCTTCGTAGCAAAAAAAGGGATATTTAATAAAGACCCAAAGGTCTATAAAAACCATGAGGATATCGATGCAGATACTTCTGGTGATCTCAATCGTAAGCTTAAGCTAGCATTTGATAATTTAAAAAATCTTGGAATTAAAGATGTAATCCAAGGTGACTTTATGTTTGAAAAGTCAGACTTAAAGAAAGAAAACATTAATGGTGAAGCTCACGTTACATTCCACCCAAACACCATTGTGTATGCGGTTCCAGTTAAAAGTAACATCGGAAAAGAAATCCTTGCAGCAGACATTGGTATAGTATGGCACACTTCATATAGTGGAGGTTCTTTTGAAAACATGACAGCAACATTTGGAAAAGAGATCGTACCAAAACTGAAAAAGAATAAAAAGGTTTGGATGGTAGATGCAACACTGAAAGATCTATCAGGAAAAGCTACACTAACAGCAAAAGATACTGCATTATTAAATTCTCAGTTATCAGCAGCTGGTAAGACATTCCAAAAAATACAATCCAGTATCCTAAAAGAAATAGAAAAGAATAAAGAATTAAATTTAGTAATTAACGTTTATAATAACTTAGTAGTTAGGAAAGGTCAAAGGATAAAAGACACAAACAAACACGCTAAGGGGTTAATACAGTTTGTCACAGATAGATATGCAAAGCAAATAGATAAGCTATCTTCCAAGAAAGGAAAGGACAAAAAAGCAGCACAAAGAGATGAATTACTTGCATTTTTCAATAAATCGAACCTAAAAGGGCTAAAAAATATGTTCGATTTACAGAATTATGTCGTGAATGCGAAGTTAATTATTATAAATAAACTAAACGACTTATCAAATATTGATACGTTCGTTAAAACAAAATCCGGATTTAAAGTGACCGGCGTTGAAGGCTTCGTCGCTATAGATCGATTACAAGGTGGTGCTGTTAAGCTTGTTGATAGATTAGAATTTTCTACAAACAACTTTAGCAAAGATATAATAAAAGGCTGGGATAATCCTGGCTAAAATGGGATACCGAGGATATAAATGTCAGTTAAATCATTTAGTGAATATATAGTCGAAAGTAACAAAGAAGTTACTTTTGTGTTTGGTAGGTTTAATCCACCTACTATTGGTCATGAAAAATTGTTCGATGTTACGAAGAAATTAGCTCGTAGCGGATCATATCGCATTTACGCTTCTAAATCAGAAGACCCTAAGAAAAACCCACTCAAGTTTAAAGAAAAAGTTAAGTTCATCAGAAAGATGTTTCCAAGACATGCGCGTCAAGTAATGGCGGATAAGGATGTTAGAAACGTTTTAGATATCGCTACTAAACTATATGACCAAGGATTTACTAAAGTCAATATGGTTGCTGGAAGCGATCGTGTAAGAGAGTTTGATATACTCTTAAACAAATATAACGGTGTGAAAGCTAAACATGGTTTCTATAACTTTGAAGGTGTTATTAATGTATTAAGTGCAGGAGAAAGAGATCCTGACTCAGAAGGAGCTAAAGGTATGTCAGCTTCTAAAATGAGACTTGCGGCAGCAGAAGGGGATTTACAAAAATTCTCTAACGGTGTCCCTGAAATGCCTGGTGGATCACAACTAGATTTATACTATGCCGTAAGAAAAGGTATGGGACTTAAAAAAGAATCTTTTCGTAGGCACATCGAATTAGAACCAATCTCTGAAACAAGAGAGGAATATATAGAAGGTAGCTTATACCAAGTTGGTGATATAGTTAGGATTAAAGAATCAGGCGATAAGGCAGAAATTGTTGTTTGTGGAAGTAATTATCTACTAGTAGAATCAAACGATGTTCGTAAAAGAGTTTGGCTAGACGCAGTTGAAATAGTAGAAGAATATGGTGCAGGAGATTGGGGAACAAAAGCAGGAGTAGACAAATATAAGAAAGATACTCCAGGAATGGAAATACTACAATCACCTTACAACGAAATTGTAAAGAAGAACTCTGGTCTAGAAGAAGACAAGAAGAAAGATAAGAAAAGAGATGCTCATGGAGATAAAATGCCAAAGAGCTTTGAAACCGATAAGAGTGACGCAGACGATTCTACAGACGCAAAAAGAAGAGCACAGTTTAATAAACAGAAAGAAATGGATGACGACGATCCAAGAGCATACAAAGATGCACCTGGTGATAAGAAATTCAGAAAGTCTGGTAAGATGAAACCTTCTCAGTATACCACAAAATATAAACAAATGTATGGTGATAAAGAGAAGGAATTAGAAAAGAAAGATAAAAAGGAAAATACTAAAATGATAGGAAACTTAAAAATAGAAGATAGATTCGTTAATGAAAAAACTGGCGTCAGAGCTGCTATACAGAAAAAATCTGATGCATCAGGAATTGCATATAGTATTTTAAAGAAAGTTTTTGACCGTGGTGTTGCTGCTTGGAAGGTTGGACACAAACCTGGAACTACACCAGCACAATGGGGATTAGCTAGAGTTAACTCCTTTATAACAAAAGGAAAGACTTGGCAAAAATATGATTCAGATCTTGCAAAACAAGCAAGAGGTGGTTAATGGCTGATTTCAAGCTCACTCCAGCGAGAGAAAAAGAACTTGAAAAGATAGCTAAGGATTTACCTGACGCAGATTTTAAAAAGCGTTATGGTAAGGATTGGAAATCAGTGAAGATTGCTACGGCAATGAATATATTAAAAAAGAAAAAAGGTTTTAACGTAGAGGATAAAATGACAACATTTAAAGAACTAAGAGAAAAATACAGAAGCAAATTTAAAGCTTCTGACGTAACAAAAGCGGTTGAGATTGCTCTTTCAATGGCAGGAAATATGACTGGTGCCTATAAAAAAATCAATAAGATTAAAAGAGGCCTAGGTGATGATCCTATAGTGAAAGATGCACTGAAAACAGCTAACGAAGAAAAAAATGTATAAATCTTGGAAACAAGCCTACTCTGACGTAGTTGAAGGTAATATCAATGAGAGTTACCAGACCTTTATGTTTAAAACTAAAGGTGATGCAGCTTCGTTCGTAAAGAAAATAGGAAGCAAGAAAACAGAAACATGGTCAGAGAAAGGAATCCATTTTGTTGATGTGTATAATGTCAAGAAGGGGGAAATTGCTAAGCTTGCCAAAGCGCAAATGCCATTTTGGGAAGAGAACTTGCAAGAAGATGGACACGAACAATCTGCAAATGTTATGAATCAATTATCTCATATTAAGAGAAATGTAGAACAACTGATGGCACAGGTTAAACCAGATTTAGAATATCCACAATGGTGGGTAAACAAATTAGTTAAGTCAGCTGATTATTTAGATTCAGCTACAGATTTTTTACAAAATAAAATCGATCAGGGGAAAGAAAAATGAAAAACTTTAAGGAATTAAGAGAAGGACTTGGACCTAAAGCTTTAATTCGAAAAGAGAAAGAATTAAATCTCAAGCTAAAAGAGCTTAAGATTCGTGCAGCTTTAAGAGCTGAAAAAGAATCAGAAGCTACTAAAGAGGAATCAGAAGTAAATGAAGGAACATGGGAGGTTCCAGATAGTTATCCTAAACTATTAAAGTTACAAAAATTCTTATCTAAGCCACATAAAGCAAAGACTGCAAGAGATGTACATAAGTTTCACATTGATGCAGACCAATTCTTTGGTGATGATTCATTCTCAGATGATTTAGATGCTTATAAAACAATATTGCCTGGTGGTGAAGTAAGCCAATACGATAAAAAAGAAAAATATCCTAAAGATTATATGGATCGTATGAAGAAGTATAATAAGATCAAACCAGGTACAGATTTAAACCTAGTTCTTATGAAAGCATTATCTGATTGGACAGGTGGAGTTCTTAAGTTTAAAGGAAACAAAATTGTTCAAATGCCAAGAGACTGGTATATGAAAGATAATCCAAAAAATCAGGATACTTCTCCAGTTAAGGCTAAATTAGAATCAGAAGTGAAAGAAAGGATACTCAGTAAAAAGAGACCTCGCGGTAATCTTAAAATGAAAAGAATGCAACCTATTAAGGTAGAATCTATATCATGAAGTTTAAAGAGCTCAGAGAAAAATGCTGGCCTGGTTACAAACAGGTTGGAACAAAGAAGAAGAATGGTAGGGAAGTACCAAACTGTGTTCCGGAAGAAAATGATGTAGTTGAAATTAGTTCAAAAGATGTTAGAGATAAACTAAAAAAAGTAAAAGGTATTTCTAAAAAACAAATGGAACTAATTGCAACACTTCCATCTCCAATGCTAACAAGTATTGTACAGCAATTAAGCTCTCTAGTAGCTAGTAAAGATCACTGTGAATGTGATCCTATAGAAGAAGAAACTGATGCTCAAAGAAAAGCAAAATTTGCTAGTGGATCAGCTGGTGGATCAAAATCATCTAGTAAGAAACCTAAATTAGATGAAGCACCTTTGGTTATGTCTGATATGGATATGGTTCAAGCTTTAACACAAAAAATTGAAGATGATTTGCACAGATTAAAAATTAAGAAACAATTCGAAAAAGGTTGGCCTATAGTACAGGCACTAGCTAAGCTAGCTGGGTACAAAGTTACAAAATCAGGACAGCAAAGAGGCAAAACCTTTAGATACGATATTAAGAAATGATCAAATATACAGAGTTTAACGAAAGATTTGGAAAGTTCGAGGGTCAAATGGTTCCATTGGAGCAGCCATTAATAGAAGAGCCTGAACTAAATAAACCAAAAAGGAATCCAGGTCCAGGTAAAAAATATGTGGTGTATGTAAGAGACCCAAAAACAGATAATGTTAGGAAGATTACATTCGGCGCACAAAAAGATGAAAAGATTACAGCTAAGATCAATGATCCAGCAGCTGTAAAGAGCTTTAATGCTCGTCACAAATGTGATTTAAAGAAAGACAAAATGTCACCTGGATATTGGGCGTGTAGACTTCCTAAATATGCAAAAGAACTGGGGTTAAAAGGTGGCGGCAACTATTTCTGGTAGAATTGACTTTCCCTTTATGTCCGAGTACACATTAGGGGGAGAGGTTAGAGAATTTAAACTAGATCGCGAAGACGAAGAATATGTCTGGCATCGTGATCGTGAAGAGCGAGAAATTGAAGTACTTGAAGGTGAAGGTTGGCAGTTTCAATATGAAAATTGTTTACCATATTTATTAGAACCGGGTATGATATTCGATATCCCAGAAGGGGAATATCATAGACTTATAAAAGGATATAGCACACTTAAAGTAAGGATTATCGCAAAAGATGGCAAATAAAGAGAACATGGACCAAGTTTACACTATTCAATCCCAAAGATTGGATAGAATTGAAGAAAAGATTGATCAGATGGCTGAAGCAATTATTGCACTAGCTAGGGCGGAGGAAAAGATTTATACCTTAACTGCTTTTAGCAAACAGCAGTCTGAACAAATTCAAAATATTATAAATAGAATCGATAGTTTAGAATCAATGGCAGCTGCCAATTCACAAACGGTTGGTGTTATTAACAAAATATTTTGGGTTATCGTGGTTGGACTTATATCAGCCATAACATGGGAATATATAGTACATTTAAGTAATTAACGGAGAAAAAAATGAAATTCAATGATGATATTACCCTGGACCTTGCATCTGTAGTTAAAGATGTAATGGAAGGGAAAGTAAAAAAAGAGGAAGTAAAATATCCTCACAAGATGTATCATCCTGAAAACGGCGAGGAAGTAGAAGTCAAAGATAAGGCCGAACACGAAAAATACGCTGCTAAGGGTTGGGTACATGAAAAACCAAAAATGGAATCACCAGAAGAACCAAAATCCCCAGATGGGAAAAATGGTCCTCAGACAGGTGAGAAAGATTTCAAAGACAAGCATTCAGTTAAGAAATCTGGAGAAAAGGAAGATGGTACAGTAGTTAAAGAAGCTAAACTATCTGAAGAAGATATCGAAGAAGATAAAGAAAATGGATATATGAATATTCCATTGGAAGAGCTATCTGACAAGCAAAAAGAATATCAAAAGGTATTTAAAGCTGCTATGAAGAAGTTCGATGTTAAATCTCCTGCAGATTTTAAAGATGATGAGAAGAAGAAAGAATTCTTCAACTACATCGATAAGAACTACAAGGCTGATAAAGAGAGCGACTAATGAAATCATTTAAGGAATTTAGACAACTAAGCGAAAAAATGAGAATGCCAAAAGCTCCTTTTAGAGGAATGCACCTAACTGGTTTTTCAGGAAAATTTAAGCTAAATCAGCAATCAATGCATGATGATAATACGTCACCAGCAGTTATAAAAGATGTTAAAGCTGGATTAAAAATAGTAGCGAAACATCT
>Ga0213859_10001506_pt1 | contig 10355 bp, 17 predicted proteins | sample PICome_2_FD_160133 | JGI IMG/M metagenome (GOLD analysis project Ga0213859, IMG submission 160133) | Coastal seawater microbial communities near Pivers Island, North Carolina, United States - PICO304 | ecosystem: Environmental > Aquatic > Marine > Coastal | place: USA: North Carolina... | reverse complement strand
CCTCACAAAGGAGAGCAAAACAGATACCAAGTCGTCCTGCTCCGATAACACCGATGTTCATTATACCTCCAGTTTAAAAGTAGGAATGGGATTCATTTTATGCTTATTCTTACAGTTAAAGTCATGTAAGATTCTAACTGCGGGCCCAGTGCCATGTTCCATGGCATACTCTAGGTCTTCATAAGATGCACCGATCTGATCCTCATCAGTACGTCCATCTTCCCACAGACCATCAGTGGGTTTTGCCTCAATAATTTCAGGAATCACTCCAAGAAATCGTCCGAGTTCTCGGACTTCTGTCTTATAGAGATCAGCAATTGGAGCAATGTCAACCCCACCGTCACCATACTTAGTATAAAAACCGACTCCATAATCCTCTACCTTGTTACCAGTACCAACAACAATACCACCAACAGATGCAGCAACCTGATACAGGGTTACCATTCGCATACGAGACTTACTATTTGCCCTGGCCATCTCATTGATAGTGTATTCCACTCCAAGATCAGCAGTAAGTTGTTTGATCAACTTATTAAAAGGCTTTGTGAGATCTGTTTTAAGAACTGTCACGTTTGGATAGTTCTTCTCCAACCAGAATAGATGAGCATCAGAGAGAGTCTCTTGTTCAATCTTCTGACTGATTGGCATACCAATTGCATAGACAGGAAGTCCAGTCTTTGCAGCCAGAGTAGAAGAGACGGCGGAATCAATTCCACCAGAAACTCCCACAACTAGAGACTGGATTCCATTGTCTGCACAATACTTACAAAGAAAATGAGTAATATCACAAGTTACTTTGAGATAATCACTGATTCGATTCATCTTTTCGTGTGGCGAGGATAACAGTGTTTTCGTAGTCTTTGCCTACGTCAAAGGTGTAATTGGATTTCACCTTTTCTATGAAATCATTATAGTAGAAATCATTAAAATTGACAAGATTGTAGATAATGTAAGCAAACTTAGAATTGGCAACCAATTTATCATAGTATTCCATCTGGGTCTCTACATTACACTCAGATAAAGCATAGTTGCTAATGAAGAGATCAATGTCCTTAATTTCTTCATACTCAGTGCATGGAATACATTTTACCTTATCTTTGATCTCAGGGAACTGATCGATGTACTTTCGTTGCAAAGCACTGACTTCAGGAAGGTCAATTAGAATGTACTCATCAAACTCACAGACGGTACTGAGAACCTTACACAGTCCACCATATCCGCCACCAACTTCCACAATACGACCAATCTCTGCATCATTGCAGAGAAAGGAAATCTCGAAAGTGTTCTTGATATATCTGGCAGTTGTGGGAGAAATCATCCCAACACCAGAGTACATATGCACTTCTGGATTACCATACTTATCATTCTCTTTGAAACCAGCAAGGTTACCAAAGAGTGCAGTCTCATTCATGTCAACAGCCATGTTCAGGTACTGTTCACCCTGAGACTTAAGGACATGTTCTAGAATAGTCTTGTATTTGGGGTTACTCTTGAAGTTAGCAAAGGCTTCATCATCCTCTACAGCTTCAATACATGCAGCAATATACTCATCTGCAATCTGAGTTTCTGCTTCCCATCCTTTACGGTCTTGTACTGCGGTCGTCATACTGTTACAGGCCTCTGATTTCTAAGTGGATCTAATTGAACTAGATAGTTCTTGTACATATAATCTTCTGCGGTTCTCATCTCCCTAGCGATCTTGAAGTTCTCTTCAATCGCATCTTTCTTTGACTCATAGTATTCGGGAGTCAACTTGTCCCAAGGAATGTTTTCCCAAGGTTGATTCTGATCAAGGAAGATAATACCCTCATGATTGAAATACTGGGCAACTCCTGCAGTACCATAGTAAACAGGAATAGTTCCACAAGCAAAACAATCAGTTAGTTTCTCTGTGAAATAAGTTGGATAGTTTGCGTTCTCAACAGCGAAGGAGAACATGTAATCTCTAAGTGCTCTGGACTTTTCCTTGAGAGGAAGTTCCTGAGGAAGTCCCCAACCAAACAAATCATCCCCACCAAACTTATTCCAGTATTCCTGTACTACTTTGAGACGACGTTGATGTCCCAGAGTATATCCTTTGTTGGAAGCAACCATTGAAACAAGCTTAGACTTGGGATAGAGATCTCTATCCATAACCCAAGGAGCAGCATTAGAGAGACAGTAAAGAAACTTACCATCTGGACCAGCTTCTTCTGTGAGTCTCTGGTCACAAGTAAAGATACCATCTACACGACTAGCAACAAAATCATAGTTATCTTGAATGAATTTGTACTGGTCAGGAATAATCTCCCTAGACTCTAGTAACCAAATAAACTTTGGAAGACCACTGGTATCTTCCAAAGCTTTAAGAGCAAAATGATTTACATAAAGGTTACAAAGTCCAGAACCATCATGCACCCATCTGGTATAAACAGATCTATTATTAGCGGATGTAGATGGTTCTAGGGAGTCATTACAAATCAAGTTGATTGGGAACTTGTTTTCTGGTCCTAGGATAGGAAGTTCCATACCCATAGGATTTTGACTTGCCTTTGCAAGAGTGTCTTTAATATCACTCATGATAATGTTTCATCTCTCGGTATACATTTGCGATACCTTGTTCTATACTAGTCTTGGGTTTCCACCACTTAGTAATAAAGGTATCTGCCTGGTTGCGAGCATCTTTCTGAACAGTGTCCTTGGAGTCCGCAGGTACAACCTTGACCTCCTGACCATCAGCAGCAAATAGATCTTGGATAATCTTTCCAACTTCTAGAATGCTTGTACTGACAAAAGAAGTAATATGAAGAGGGTCAAAAGAGGTGAAGTCATCGTAATTTTCCATGACTGCCTCAAGAGCCTCACAGCAATCCTCTGCGTAGAGAAACTCTCGTTGTTCTGTACCATCCGTCATCATGTCGATGACACCGTTCTTAAATCCTTTTACGATAAAGTCGGTAATGACGTGGGCTTTCTCCATGTCATTCTCAATACCATATACGTTCCAGAACTTAACAATCTTGCCACCAAGCGACTCAGTATATAGTTCACCAACTCTCTTCATTACACCGTAAGGAGAGTAACTCATGCTACTCATCTGAGAAGATGCAAACACAAACGGAGTCTTGAATTCTTCAAGATACTGGAATGCATTTGCCATCAACCTAGCATTATTATTAATGAAGTTGAAGGTGTGTTGGTACTTCTTTAGGTAATGAGAACCACCAACATCAAAAGCAAGGAAGAAACAAAAATCAGTATCTACAAGTGCATCACGAAGATTCACATTAGGAATACGAGTCATGTCTTGCCAATCTGCATTAGCAACATCAAACTCAACTACATCGTGTCCTTTTGCCTTCAAATACTGAGTCAGGTAAGCACCTACCTGACCAGCGGATCCTAAAATGGTGATTTTCATGCCCAATCAATATCGTGCTTAGAGCCAAAGTTTACTAGTCCAGTACCACTCATGTGACCCACTTCAGTCACATCAATCTTAGGTTCTTCAATTGCATCCCACATGTCCTGAACTTCAGGCCAACCAGGACCAATATCATCCAGAAGCATGATACCTTTCCAACCCTTATCATTCAGGAATTCCATCATCTCAACTTCCTGAACACCGTCATGAGGATCAACATCAATCATGATGATAGAAATGTTATCCCAATCAAGAGTATCATCCTCACGGAAGTCTTGAATCTTGAAAGTGATATTCTCTTTCTTGATAGAAGAGCTAGCACCCTGTTCGACCAGATCATAACTAATGACTTGGTTCTTATCGTTGTAAGAAAGAGCAAGTGCAGAACCACCTGTACGGGTTCCGACATCAAGAATAGTAGTGTTCTCAAACTGACTGGAGAGCCATGCATAGAGACGATACTCGCTCTGTCCTGCGGTCAACCAGTCATTAGGATTGATGGATTGTTCCTCAAGATCAGACACATCCAGTGCCCGCACTGCATCCTTATCAATTCGAATAGTCTTTTTAGTCAATGTAGAATTAGGCATTTACAAGTTCCTTAGTTTCAGATTCTTTACGAGATTTAATTTGTTCAGAGATCCAGGCATAAGTAATACGAATGCCTTCCTCTAGAGATTGAGAATAATCCCAACCGAGTTTCTCACGGATGAGATCGTTATTGGAGTTACGTCCACGAACACCAAGAGGTGCATCTAGTTTGTGTCGTTTCTGTACCACTTTACCAGATACCTTAGCGGCAGTCTCAACCAGTTGGTTAATCGTTACCATTTCCTCAGAACCAATATTAACTGGTCCCATGAACTCTCCGTCCATCAGTCGTCGAGTCGCTTCAATGCATTCATCAATGAACAGGAAGGAACGAGTCTGTAGGCCATCTCCCCACACCTCGATGGATCCACCTGTCTCTGGGAGGTAAGCGACTTTACGGCAGATTGCAGCTGGAGCCTTCTCTTTTCCACCTTCCCAGGTGCCTTCTGGTCCAAAGATATTGTGATACCTAGCAACACGAACAGGGATCCCATAATTACGATTGTAAGCAAGGAAGAGACGTTCAGAGAATAGCTTCTCCCATCCATACTCGGAGTCGGGATTAGCGGGGTATGCGGATTCTTCACGGCAGTCAGGATTGTCAGGATCCAATTGGTTATGTTCTGGATACATGCAAGCAGAAGAACTGTAGAAGATCTTCGTTGCATTTACATTATTAGACTCATTATAATCTCTAACGGCATCCAATACGTTCAGGTTAATGGATGCGGAGTTATGCATAATGTCAGCAGAGTGTTCATCTGTAAAGATGTAACCAGCTCCACCCATGTCTGCAGCAAACTGATAGATCTCATCAAACGATTCACCATCGGGAGCGATGATAAGTTCTTTGACTCTAACAGCATCTCTCAAGTCAGCTTGAACAAAGTCATCAGCGGCGGAAACACTGAACTCAGGGTACTTAATATCTACCCCTCGAACCCAGTATCCTTCCGAACGAAGACGCTTTACCATGTGACTTCCAATGAAACCACCAGCACCCAGAACGAGTGCAGTTTTACTATTTGCCATAGTCTAATTGTTTACTGCGTTGATATTTATTATAATAAAAAAAGGGTATTTTGACAATACCCATTCCTCCGTAACTATAGTGGTTGTTGTAAATTCAATGAATGAACCTGAACCTGTTGTGCAAGTAGGCCAATATCACATTGATACCATCCTGTAGCAATATACTTATCTTGCATAGGTGGATTTCCCCTATGTAAATGAGTAAATGACCCAGGCCAAATAACTACCTTACCCTTTTCGGGTTTAATTTTAGTACTTTGATATAAAAACTCCGTTTCTCCACCTTCTTCGACATCATTAAGATAGACCATCCATGCCAGTGTTCGACTGTTTGTATTCCAATTCAAATCCTCACCATGAAAGACATGATATCCTTCAGTTGGTGCAGTTTTTTGGAGTAGTACCAAAGAACTGATGTAATTAAAATTAGCAAGATATGGATATTTTTTAGAATAATAAAGAAGACAACCGTTAACGGGGTCCATTAGATCCGCAGCTTCTCCAGGAGAAAATGCATTCAAACATATTTGTTTGTCATGCACATGTGCTGCTTGTCTAGCATTCACATATGAAGAGGAGTCCATGTAGTCCACCAACCAGTCACAAAGTTCTGGATTTACAGCTTCTTTGTAAACTCCGATAAAATCGTTATAGATTGGTTCCATGTTTTCTGTAGGTTTGCAGGCTCGCCACCAATTCTTTAACTGGAAATTGGAAACCAGGCGGGGTTAACCCCATCCGCACCACTTTGTTTTAGGAACAAAGAAACCTTACCAAAATCCTAATGGACATTTGGATGCGTTAAAACGCACTTTGTTGGAAAGATAACATCCGCAGTCTGTGCATCTATGTTCTACTTCATCATAAAACTGACAAGTAGAACAGATTTGTAACCTAGCGTTCTTGACATGATCTGGAACAAGTAAGTCACCAGTACTTACAAACTCTTTGATTATACCAAAAGCGGTTTTAGTTAGGTTAGCCATCTGCTTAGATGCGGATGGGTATTGTTTATCTTCCATAGAGTAAAGGGGAAACACTCCCGACCAGGGCAAGTTTAACGTCTGTCCGAGACGTGTAAGATGTTTGTTCCATCACCAATCTCCCCATAAACAAAGTAATTAAAAGCAATGGAGTACCTAGGTTCATCAGTTTCGGAGGCTGGAACCATGTGTGTTAGGTGTGATGGGAACAAGAGTAACATATTAGTGTTAACTCTTTTTAGATGAACGTATTCATTTTGAGCGGTCAACTCATCTACATTAAGTTCCCAAGTATCATTAGTCCAAGTAGGACCCATTCTCTTGAAAACAATTCCTGGCCCAGAATTGGGTGGGATATTTAGATAGTATACACCACTAAAGATACTATTTGAATGATGATGTTCATGACAATAGTCATTCAAATAGTGTCTGTTTGCCCATGAGTTAGTTCTCTTTACCTTAAGTTTTCTTGAAACTCGTAAGAAATCATGCACAAAAGCGTGCATATGATTATCTATGATAGTTGCAAGATTGGATAATGGATTGTGTGCAAGCACATCAAATACATCCAGATATTGTCCATTAGGATGATCATGAATGTCAGTATCCGTAATCCAATCTAAATGTTCAACATAAGATTGGATTCTTGACCGTTCGTCATCAGAGATGTCTAGTTGGTCATGGTAAATTGGGGTTGGGAATAGTAATTGAACATCAGCCATAGGCTCCACCAGGGTTTTTAACGACTCTCCATGTCGGAAGATACATCATCCTTGACATAACAAGGAACACGATCAGGATCTAACCATTTCGTGTACTCAAAGTCTTCCATGGCAGTGGTCATTTGCATACCATTGTCACAGAGGTACATGTCACTATACCGTTTGGTATAAGAATCTGCTTTCTGAATACGATAGTCGGGGAACCCATTGTCTAGGGTTCCACATTCGACATACCGATAGGGAAAACGTTCAAGAAGAATCTTTGTCAAGCGAGTACTCCTTCAGTTTGAAGATCTGCTGCAATCAAATCAAGGACGAGTTCATAATCATCGTCAGGATCATTATAAAACTGAACTCCCTGATTGCGGTAGTACTTCACAATCTTTTTGTAAATCTTAGGATGACGAAGATCGAGATCTGTCTCCCGATTGACAGCGGATTGCAAAAGACTCAAATTGGTCTTGAACTTGGAAACAAACGCCGAGTTGGACATTGATCGTTGTGTTGAACAGGTTTATTGTACGGTGAAATCAGTCTGATGTCAAGAGCCTTCGCCCGTTTGATGGTACATTTCAAAGTAACTATCATCAAACTCAGAGGCAAGTCCAGCATCAATTGATGCTTGGATAACCTCAGCACTAGGAACCATCATGACATCTTGGCCATCTGGTGTCATGATATGAAATGATTTTCCTTGTTCTACTTGTTCGAAGATCTCATCGAAGTGATCTTCAAGGTGTTGCAAAGTAATCTTTTCCATGAATATCAATAGGAAAATCGGGATGATAGGATTCGAACCTACGGCCCCTCGCTCCCAAAGCGAGTGCTCTACCAAACTGAGCTACATCCCGAAGAAGACCTAGTAATAATACTCGATTACTACTAGGTTGTCAATTAACCGATTGGAGCTGTGGTCTTCATATCATTAGACCACTGTCCAGATCCATCATCGATGGGTTTTGGTGCCGAGAGATCGGTAGTAGAAGACTTAATAGATCCAGCAGATTCAATTTCACGAATCTTCTTCAAATAAGCGATAACACTTTCGGGAGTGCTTTCGAGATATGGATCATCTTCAGCATTGTGATGACTGGAAGGATTAGCAGACTCTTCCATGAAGACGTGACTTACAATAAGATCTTCGACGTGAATAGCATATCTCCAAGATCTTACACCAAGTCCTTTATTATACTTTTTGACAAGGAATCCTTCTGGTTCTGCAATACCAGAGACTTCGTTATGCCTTGCAGTGAAAGCAGCATTACCATCACAGAGATACTTGACGTTTTGAACCTTCAGTTGTTTCCACCAAGCCTTCATAACAAAAGGATCGTTGATGGAAAGACAATATACTTCATCAATACCAAGTGCCTTGATATCATCATATGCTTCATCAAAGTCAGGAACTTGACTATTGCTGCAAGTAGGAGTAAATGCACCTGGGATACAGAAAATGATTACACTTTTGCCCCTAAGAGTATCATGGAGTGCTTCTCTCTTTAGATTATTCTTACTGTTGAGGGAAAACAACTCAGCATTAGGTAGTTGATAAGACATGTTAACTCAATAAAGTCGTAAACGTTAATTATATATGCACTTAAGCACGGGTATTCTTAGATGACCTAGACATTTTCTTGTCGAGATAACCCTCCATAGTATAACGGAGTTCATGGTTTTCTGTCAAGACATAGTACCCAGTAAGGTCCTTGCCATTATCACACCAACCATATGAAACAACTTTCTCATTAACAAGATCGTGTTTTTTATCTGTGTGAAGATAGTGGTTGTAGAGTTGGTGCAAGTTGATCATTAGCGTTCCTCGAAATCAAGTTTACGAACTTTGCGTTTGCGTCGTTCCTCTTGGTATTTTAGGTCAGCTTCTGTCAGGAAACCACCATTTTTTATAATCTTTTTAGATTTGACTAAAATTACTTTACTCAAATCGTTTGCTGTGACTGTGTTCTCATTGACTGTCATCATATTTGGACACCCACAGCTTTGCATTTTAGACGTGCCAACAATTTCTTTGTTGCAACATTTACATCTTGCTATCATTAGTTTTACCTTGTATTCCTAGTACAAGTTCAAACTCTTTTAAAATACTCTCCTCAGGATCTTGTTCTTTTATATTACAATACTCTAACCATCGTAAGTTAGTTCTCATAGGTTCAGATAAACCTTTGCCATAGAGTATTGTATTTGTCCTGTCTTCCAGAGTACAGAAAGTATGAACTATGTTTTCTGCATCGAAGCCGATATAATACTGGACTTCTTTTCTAGTCTTTAATAATTTATAAGATTGAAATTCTGTACCATAAATTGAATGGAATAGTGCCGCAATCTGTTCAACATCAGATCTACCATATTGCATGATGAGATTAGCAACATTGACAGAGTGTTCCATAAGGTTTGTATTACCATGTGGAATTTCAGCCATACCAAGATTTTCCATCCATGAAATGAGTTTGTTAGCCAAAGACTTTTGAACTCTTCTACTCTTATTATTCAGAGCAACACTCATAGTAACCCGTGCTTCACTAATAAAAGGTTCATGATATGTTTCTACAGGCATGTATAATGCATCCCCTGGGCTCAAAATACATGGTTCATCATCGATAAGATATCTCATCTTACCAATCAGTTGAACTAATACAATGTCATAGAAATCAAAATGCCTATCATGTGACTGAGAGTTACCAGCAAAAGAAACATAGACATCAATATTATGTGGATCGTACTCATAGTACTGAGACATCTGATCCAGCACATCCATAAACTTTTGAGGGAACCAATGTCCCTTCAATACAAAAGTAGGAGACTTATCCTTATGTAGGATAATATCGTAATCCCCTTCGGCAAAATCTTTAGATATTTTTTCCGCTACATCATCCCAAGTGATTTGGGATACATCGTATGCTTTTGGAGTATAATGCATATTACTCTTTATGCATGGGAGATACAAGGATCGAACTTGTGACAATCTCGGTGTAAACGAGGTGCTCTACCGCTGAGCTAATCTCCCAAACTCCTCCGCCTGGATTCGAACCAGGGACCAGCCGATTAACAGTCGGCGGCTCTACCGCTGAGCTACAGAGGAATGGGTGTTTCTATCATAACATAGAAACTAATCTTTTGGAAGTTCTTCTGGATTTTCTAACTCTAACTCATGGAGTAAAGGCAGACATTCTTCTTGTGCAAGATATGCAGAAGCTTTAAAAAGATCTTCCTGGTCCCAAACTTTGTTTTTGTTTGCTTCCATCAAGATATCAGGGTCATCATAACATATTGATGGAAGTTCGTCAAATGTGAATGGAATGTAATTTATAAAGTACATCTTAACGAGCAAAGTTTCCTCATAAGTCTCATACCAACAATAAGATGTTTGGATCCTGTACTTCTGGGACATGTCTCGTTTTCCTGACACATTACTATTTAACCAGGAAGCGGGTGACGGGGATCGAACCCGTGATTCCAACTTGGAAGGATGGCGTGTTACCGCTACACCACACCCGCAATGTCGATGAAAGGACTTGAACCTTCATGAGTTGCCTCACTGGAACCTAAACCCAGCGCGTATACCAATTCCGCCACATCGACGAAGGCGACTCAGGTAGGACTCGAACC
>Ga0213859_10001505_pt1 | contig 10359 bp, 8 predicted proteins | sample PICome_2_FD_160133 | JGI IMG/M metagenome (GOLD analysis project Ga0213859, IMG submission 160133) | Coastal seawater microbial communities near Pivers Island, North Carolina, United States - PICO304 | ecosystem: Environmental > Aquatic > Marine > Coastal | place: USA: North Carolina | collected... | reverse complement strand
ACAAGATGATGTACCTACAGTACCATCAGATTTTAAACACGTAGTCACTGATGGTGCTATGTTTTATGCATATCAGTTTAGAGGTGATAATCAGTCTGCACAACTATCTCAACAAAAGTTTGAACAGGGTATAAAGTTTATGCGTAGTATATACATAAATACGTATGACTATGTACGTTCTACAGTAAAGTACAGTAACCCTAGTACATTTGGTTTATTGAAAGTATAACAGTATGGCTACAGCATGGTCTACATTTCCTGTACAGTTTACAGGTGGTTTAGTTACAAACATAAGTCCTTTGCAACAAGGTATTAATGCTGTAGGTTCTGCTTTTATATTACAAAACTTTGAACCTTCACTTGATGGTGGTTATCGTAAAGTAGCAGGATATAGTAAACTAGATGATGCTCAGTTAAGTGGTAGTGGTGTAGTACAAGCACTAGCTATTGTTGAGAATGAAGATGAAGAAAGATTTATTGCTGCACGTAATGGCGTATACTATTTAATAAATACAACAGACACAAATCCTGCATGGGCATCTAAAGTTACAGCAAGTAGTACAGGATTTACACGTGCACGACACGTAAGCTATAACTTTAACAATGCACTTAAAATAGTATTTGTTGATGGTACAAACTATCCTGTTTATTATACTGATAGTAATCAAACAATGGCTTATATAACAGGAAGTGGAACTGGTCAATCTGCAGTAAATGGTGCAAGCACAGTAGAATTATTTAAAAGTACATTGTTTTTTGGTAAAGGTACAGAGTTAATATTTACTGCGCCTTATACAGATACAGACTTTGATCCTGCAAATGGTGCAGGTAGTATTGGTCTTAACTCTGAAATAACAGGTCTTAAAGTTTATCGTGATGCACTGATAGTATTTTGTCGTGATAAAATTATGAGACTAACAGGATCAAGTTCTGCCGATTTTACACTGAGTGCAATTACAGAAGACCTTGGTTGTTTAAGTGCAGATACTATACAGGAAGTAGGCTCTGACATTATGTTTCTTGGTCCTGATGGACTACGTACATTAAGTTCTACAGAACGTATTGGTGACTTTGGAATTGATGTTGCATCTAAAAATATAAGACCTACAGTAACTGAATTACAAACTTTTTCACAGAGTTTTTCAAGTACTGTAATTAGAGGTAAAGCCCAGTACAGATTATTTAGTTATGTAAGTGGTGAAAATGTAGATGTAGCTAAAGGTGTACTAGGAACAAAGTTTATTGATCAGGGTGGTACAGGTTTTCAGTGGGGTGAATTAAAAGGATATAAGTGCTATATAACAGACTCTCAGTACATTGGAGATAATGAGTTTATAGTTTTTGCAAATACAGATGGTTATATTTATAGAATGGAAAGTGGTACATCAAGAGACAGTAGTAATATAAATGCAATATATGAATCTCCGTTTATGCCGATTACAGACCCACAAAAACGAAAAACATTTTATAAATTAGATTTATATATAAAACCATTTGGTGCAGTTAATGTTGTTGCAGGTGTAAGATACAACCAAAATGACAGAGACAAAATACAACCTGCTACATTTACATTATCATCAGGCGCAGGTGGTGGTGGTTTTTATGGAAACAGTACTGCAATATTTGGAACCACTACATATGGAGAACCAAGAACACAATCGTTTAATAATAACATTGTAGGTTCAGGTAATACAGTGGCATTAAGAATAGAAGACGATAGTGCAGATGCTGCATTTTTGTTAGATACAGCAATACTTGAATATGCTGAAAATAATAGGAAATAAAGGAAAGTCTTATGGGTACAGGCTATGTAAGAAATGATACAGCTAATAATATTGCTAATGGTAATGTTATTAATGCTGACGATTTAGATGGTGAGTTCAATGCCGTAGAAGCTGCGTTTAATAGTAGTTCAGGCCATACCCACGATGGTACTACGTCAGAGGGTGCTCCTATTGAGGTAATTGGGCCTAGTCAAGACATAGTTGCTACAGCTTCATTACTACGTCCTAAAACAAATAATACTGTTGATCTTGGTACTACAAGTTTAAAGTATAAAGATTTACATATGGCAGGTACTGCAGCCATAGCTACCAATGCTACAGTAGGTGGAACACTAGGTGTAACTGGTGCAACTACTTTAAGTAATACATTAGCAGTTACAGGTAATCAAACTAATACTGGTAATCTTACCGTAAATGGTAATACTACACTTGGTAATGCAGCATCTAATACGGTAACGGTGACTGCTGATGTGGCTTCAAATCTTATTCCTTCTGCTGATGACACTTACGATCTGGGTGCTAGTGGCTCTGAGTGGAAAGATGCATATATTGATGGCACTGCCTATATTGATACTGGCTCTATTGATACTGCAAATGTGGGAACTCTAGCTGTATCAGGTAATGGTACAATTACAGGTGATCTTACTGTTAATGGTAGTATAACAGGTTCTGGTTCTATTGTTGCAACTACAGCAGATGCATTAACAACTGCACGTACAATTACAATTGCAGGTGTAACTTCAGGTGCAGCTAACTTTGATGGATCAGCTAACATAACAATAACAACAAGTGGTCTTACTCTTGGTGGTACGGCAGTTACATCCACAGGTGCAGAACTAAATATACTTGATGGTGTTACAGCAACTACAGCAGAACTAAACTTGTTAGATGGTGTAACTGCAAGCACAACAGAAATAAACTATATAGATGGTGTAACATCTGCAATACAGACTCAATTAGATGCAAAAGTTGATGAAACACACACAGGTGATGTTGACATTACTGGTGAACTTGTGGTACAATCTTACAACGAGACATATCAAAGTGTTTCATCATCAAGTGGTACAACAACTATAAACTGCGAAACTGGTAATGTATTTGCATCAACGTTAAGTGAAAATACAACATTTACTTTTACTAATCCACCTGCTAGTGGTACAGCATATGGGTTTAGTTTAAAAATTGTACAAGATGCAAGTGCAAGTGGTTATACATTAACATGGCCTACTACTATAGATTGGCCTGATCAAACTATACCAACACTTACTAGTACTGCTAACGCAATAGATCAGTTTGTATTTTACACACATGACGGTGGAAGTAACTGGTATGGTTTTACATCAGGAAAAAACTTAGGGTAATATAAAATGAGTAACATTAAAAAGTTAATGATGTCTGCAGCAGGTGGTGAAGGTCTAGATGTAAATGATGTTTATTCTACAACCATATACAGAGCATTAGATAATGGTACAAACGTAGCCGTTACAAACGGTGTAGACTTATCTACTGATGGTTGTATGTTGTGGTCTAAAAGTTATCAGTATGGTTTTTATGGTGTTATATCTGACACAGAAACAGGCATAACTAATAATTTTCAGTTGGATTCCACTACTAATCCCCTAGATACTAACGGTGATAGCCTTGGCAGAAGGTGTTTTCATAGTGTCCAAACAGATGGATTTACATACGGCACAGGCCATACTGGTACTAACGGTGCAAGTCAGGGTGAGTATGTTGTTTCTTGCTTTAAGAGAAATGCTAAGTTTTTTGATGTCGTCACGTACACAGGCAACGGAAGCAGCCAAAACATTAGTCACAACTTAGGTTCTACGCCAGGATTTATTATTGTTAAGGCTTCTTCTACTAGTGGCTATGGTTGGAGTTGTTATCACCGTGGAGCAAACGGTGGAACAAACCCACATCAGTACCCTCATTTTTTTAGCAGCTATTCTGCAGAGTTTAATAACACTAACTATTGGGGTAGTGGCCCTACCTCTACTCAATTTTCTGTTGGCAGTAATGGAAACGTAAATGCTAATGGTGTTTCATACGTTGCTTATCTTTTTGCTCATAACGATGGTGATGGTGACTTTGGACCAACAGGTGATCAAGACATTATTAAGTGTGGTTACTATACGGGCGATGGTTCTGAATATCCTCCCAAAAAAATAAACATAGGTTTTGAGCCACAGTTTATTATGATTAAACAACTTAACACCAATTCAGAATGGTATCGTTTTGATGAAATGCGAGGTAATTTTACTGGCAAGTTTCCTTCATCAACAAAAAATTATTATTTAACTTCAGGTGACAGTAGCTCAGAAACCTACGGTGCTTACTTCAGAGTAGACCCTGATGGTATTAGTATATACAATAACTCAGGCGTAGTTAATAATAATGGGTCTAAGTATGCCTATGTTGCCATTCGTAGAGGATCACTATTTCCACCAACAGCAGTAAGTGAAGTTTTTGATATAGATGATTTTCAGGGGTCAGTTTATCCTAGATTGCAATCTGATTTTTACAGAGTAGATATGGCAATTTATAAAGATATAAATGACTCAAAAAACATACAACTTACCACAAGAAATACACAATATGCATTTGATACACACTTAGATACTAATACATCATCAGCAGAAGCAGACGGTGGTGATTATTCTATAAACTATAAACACGGCTTTGGTGTTGGAAACGTAGATTATGGAACAAATGTTGTTGGTTGGATGTGGAAAAAAGCTCCACATTTTTTTGATATAGCTTGTTATCAAGGAAACAGTACATCAGGACGAACAGTGCCGCATAATCTTGGCATTGCACCTGAAATGATGTGGGTAAAACAAAGAACAGGCAATGGAAATTGGATTTGTTTTCACAAAGCTCTAGGTAACACTAAATATTTATCATTAAATCAAACTTGGTCTGAAGCTACTTTTTCAGGTATGTGGAATGACACAAGCCCAACAGATACAGAATTTACACTTGGCAATAACACAAATGTTAATAATGGGAACGCAAATGATAACCCAGGTCAACACTATATAGCATTATTATTTGGTTCAGTAGATGGCATTTCTAAAGTAGGTAGTTATTCTGGGTCAAGTTCACCTGTAACCGTAACTTGTGGGTTTAATCCACGTTTTGTCATGTTAAAAGTAAGAAATGACACAGGGGGTTGGATTTTTGTTGATACCTTTAGGGGTATTGCAAATAGTAGTGGAAACGATCCTTTTTTAGCTTTCTCATCAAACGCAGCACAAAATAGTAACAATGATATAATTGACACTACAAGTACAGGTTTTACTGTAAAAAATGCAGGTGATGGTGTAAATGCAGCAAATAAAGAATATATATTTTATGCAATCGCATAACTCAAGGTCAGAAAGGAGTATCAACTAATGACTGAATATCGTGATCGCACAACTGGCGAACTTAAAACACAAGGGGAGCTTAGGAAAGAAAACCCTAATATGTCAATGCCAAGAGTTTGGAATGACAATGTGCTAGATGCACTTAATGTAGATATTGTTTATAAAACACCTCAACCAACTACGGGTATAGGTCAATATCAGCACGTTACACGCAATGGTGTAACTCAAGATGCTGATGGTAACTGGGTAGAAGTGTGGCAGATTACTGACATGTTTAGTGATGATCCAGAGTTAGGCACTAAGGCTGAACAAGAAGCTGCATATCAAACAGAACAAGATAATAATGCAACAGAAAGCAATCGTGTTTATCGTAATAATCTAATTGCTGAAACAGATTGGTGGGCATCATCTGACTTGACTATGACTGCTGAACAAACAGCTTACCGTCAAGCACTACGTGACATTACTACGCATGATAACTGGCCTCATTTAAGTGAGGACGATTGGCCTACTAAACCATAAGATGTAGGCTATGGCAGACATTAAGTTAACATCAGAAGAAGTAGAAGACATGCTAGACCGTGCAGCTAGGCGTGGAGCTAAAGAGGCACTACGTTCTATTGGATTACTTGATGAGGATGCACAAAAAGATATAATAGAAATACGTGGACTACTTGAAGCATGGAGAGATACACGTAGAAGTATATGGAGCACTGTAGTAAAGTTAGCTACAGTCGGAACACTAACATTCATAGCAGGTGCTGTTTGGATGACATTTGGTAAGTAAGGCATAAACAATGAATAATCAATTTAAAAATCCTACATTCGGTGGTTTCAAACCAAATGCAATGCAACGTATTGCAGGAACATTAGGTTATACAGGAGACATGTCTGGGTTTAATTCTTACCTAGAGCAAAACCCTGATAAGAAAAACCAAATGGAACAGTTTAAACAAGCAGCTATGATGATGGCTAAAGGCGGTGCAGTACAAAAGTTTCAAGTAGGCGGTGCTCCACAATTAAACAATACTTTACAACAAGCACAACAGTATCAACAACAGTCTGAACAAACGGCAAATCAAGCTGCTCAAACTCAACAACAAGCTGCTCAAACTCAACAACAAGCTGAACAAATGCAACAACAGGCTGCACAGACTGCCCAACAAGCACAACAGTATCAACAACAGGCTGCACAAACTATACAACAAAATGCAGCAGGTACTTTTGATATAGTTGATGCTTCAGGTAAAGTGATTAAAACTAATATTGACACCCAACAACAAGCACAACAAATGACTGGGCAACAGCAACCCTATGCACCATTTGACATGCCTATAACTACTATGCCTATTCCAGACTTAGGTGACTATGATCCTACTAAAGGTATGCCAGAGCCATTACCAGAACCAGACTTTAGCACTGGATATGTATTACCCGACTATGCAGAAGGTCAATTAAAAACTATTGTAACAGGTGGCACTGATCTTAGTAATATTACATTAGAAGGTAATACTGTAAAATTTGCTGACGGTAAAACAATACAAGCACAAACACCTGAACAAGCTCAGATGATTGTAGATGCTGCAACTAAATATAAAACAGAAGTACAAGACCCACATAAATTAAAAGAAACTGCATACCGTAACTATTTAACTAGTGGCGTAACTGGTGGTGTAACTGGCGATATTCAAAATATTGATCAAGTGTATGCGGATACAAATGCTGCATATGAACAACAGAATATTGAGTTACAAAGATTACAACAACAGGCTGCGGCTAATCCAAATGATCCATATTTAGCAGAACTTGTAGAAGCTAAAGGTAAAGAACTATCTGATACATTTGAACGACTACAACAAATAACACCCGTATATCAGTCACGTCAAAAAACTATAGCAGACGTAATGACAGGACAAGCAACTGATCCTACACTACCTGAAGGTGCTAAACAACAGGCTACATTAATAGGTGCTCCTATGCAGCAAGAACTTATTAAACAAACAAGTGGTCAAGTAACTGGTGCAGGTGGTGTAGGTGCAGTAGCACAAGCAGATACATATCTTGCACAAAATGTAGAGCAACCCGATACAGCTAAGTATGAAGCAGATGTACGTGCAGATCAAGTAGCTGCACAAACACAGGCATTAAATGCCGCACAAACAAATGAAGATGATGTACGTGCACAAGTATCTGCAGCCCAAGCTACAGCAAGTATGGTTGGTGATCTTAATGCCGCACAAGGCAATGCAATTACATTTAATAATGATATAACTCGTGAATTACAAGATGGAGAAATTATAGATGGTGCATCTACAGATGCTGTAAAAGCTGCTGAATTTACTGAAGCTATGGAACATGCGGAAGCTACACCTTCAGAGAAAGCTACAGTACAAGGACAAATGGTTGGCCTTATGGAGCAATTCGATGGTGGTAAAACACCTGCATGGGCTTCAGGTGCAATACGATTAGCCAATCAACAAATGGCTGCACGTGGTCTTAGTTCTTCATCAATGGCAGGTCAAGCTATTATACAAGCAACTATGGAATCTGCACTACCAATCGCACAGGCTGATGCTCAAACTATTGCAAGTTTTGAGGCACAGAATTTATCTAATAGACAACAACGTGCAATGCTTGCAGCAGAGCAACGTGCAGCTTTCTTAGGGCAAGAGTTTGACCAAGACTTTCAAACACGTGTTCTTAAAGCAACTAAAATTAGTGATATAGCTAATATGAACTTTACTGCTGATCAACAGATGCAGTTAGAAAATGCTCGTATTGTTACAACCATGAACATGGAAAACTTAAACAATCGTCAGAGCATGGTTCTTGCAGAGGCATCTGCACTAGCTAACTTAGACATGGGTAACTTAAACAACAGACAACAAACATCTGTACAAAATGCACAAAACTTTTTGAGTATGGATTTAGCTAATTTGTCTAACGAACAACAAACAGAAATATTTAAATCACAACAGATTATACAGTCAATGCTTACAGATCAAGCTGCTAATAATGCAGCTATGCAGTTTAATGCTCAATCAGAAAATCAAGCCAATCAGTTCTATGATAACTTGAACTCAAGTATTAATATGTTTAATGCTGAACAATCTAATGCACAAGAACGATTTAATGCAGGTCAAGTAAATGCAATGTCTCAGTTTAATGCAGAGATGAAAAACCAACGTGAGCAATTCAATGCTAGTAATCAGTTAGTAATTGATCAGTCTAATGCTCAATGGCGTAGAGAAATTGCAACACAGGATACTGCAGCTATTAATAGGGCAAATGAAATGAACGCCTTGGCTACTCTTAATATTTCTAATACTGCATATAATAATATGTGGCAGATGTATAGTGACCAAATGAGTTATGCATTTAAAGCATCTGAAAGTGAAGCAGATAGATTAAACAATATTGCATTACAACAACTCGCCAATGATGCATCATATGATTTAAATAAAATGAAGAATGATTATAATTCTTCTGCAGCATTTGGTGGTGCAATAGTTAAACTATTAACTTCATCGGCTACAGATTCAATTTTTGGAGGATGGTTTTAATGTCAATATATGATGTAGGTGTACGTATGTATGCCAAAGCAATTAAAGATATAAATACAACTAAAGAGAAACCTGTTAAAAAAACTGGCGGTTTATTGCAACGTAACATGGCAAAACAAACAGAAGAAAAAAAGAACCTTGAACCATACGATGTTGTATTAGATGCAATTAAACAGATACAAACAGAAAGAAGGAAGTTTTTATAATGGATAGTGCAGAAGGAATGTTCATGGCTCCAGTTCCAGGGATGGGGTTAACAGAAGAACTTGGTGCTACACCTTGGCAACATCCACCACAGTATGCAACTGTGGAAGAAGCTTTAGATTTTTATACTCCAAGAATATTAAACCCAGACATGAAACCTGATTTACTCAATGTTATGGAAATGGGTATACCACTAACAACAATTGCACAGGGATTACAGATGGGTGGTGTTATGCAAGGTAAACATAGTATAGACGTAGGTGTATTAGTTACACCTGTGCTTATTGAGTTGCTTGCATATGTAGCTGATACGGAAGGTGTGGAGTATAACACAGGTATTAAACCCACTAAAATAGACGAAGATAAAATTAGTGATACTGAAATTGGTTTGGCAATGCAAAAGATACCAGACGTAGTAGAAGAAACAGAAAGAAAAATGGAACAACCAGAACCTATGGAAGAGCCTATGGAAACAGAACCAGAAGAGGCTGAACCTATGGGTCTTATGGCACGGAGGCAATAATGGCATTTAGTTTAGCAGGTTTTATAGGCGGTGCTTCAGAAAAACTTACTCAAGTAATTGAAGAAAAAGAAGAAGAGATTTTAGAAGCAAGTCTTCTTAAAGAAGAACGTGAATGGCAAGACAGTCAATATAAACAACGTCTTTCGTTACAGAGAGATGAAACAATTGCTGCTGAAACAAGAGCACGTAACCAACAAATTGAAGACTTGACAGGTAGAGCAGCAGTTATGTTTGGTAAAGACATTGCTTCTACGTATGCTAAACAAGGTATGGGTGCATTAGAAGAGCTTATAAATTTTGGTGGTACTGCACAAAATGCAGGTCTTATTCCAAAAGATTTTTTAGTAGTAAACAATAATAATATAGATGAAAGTAAAAAAACTTTACAAAACATAACAGGCAGTGAAACAGAAGCAGCTATTCCTACACTTGACTATAGTAGGTTAAGTAGAGAAATGCGTATGCAAGATAATGACCTTGATAAAATGTTAGGGGCTGTTACATATGATATGCTTAAAGCTAAAGATTTAAATGATCAAGAAGGTATAGATGCAGCAAAAGAAAAAATTAAAGCAATCATAGAAGTAGCAGCAGCAAAAGACCCAGATACTGTAGATCAGTTGTTTAAAGAACCAGATAAACTGTGGAGAACAATGCAAACTGAAGCAGGTGTTAGTTTAGGACAAACTGTAGGAGAAGGTCAAACACTTCTTTTAGATTTAACAGGAAGTCCTTGGTTAAGTGACTATGTAGATTATCGTGCAGCAAATAATATGCTTACCTCTATAAGTAAATTAGATAAACAAGCAACAAGTAATGCAACATCATGGGCAAATTCTAGAAAATTTCAATCTGAACAAGGTTTGCTCGATTATGCAGATAACACAATAGATATTTTTATATCTTCTGAGCAA
>Ga0213859_10001502_pt1 | contig 10367 bp, 8 predicted proteins | sample PICome_2_FD_160133 | JGI IMG/M metagenome (GOLD analysis project Ga0213859, IMG submission 160133) | Coastal seawater microbial communities near Pivers Island, North Carolina, United States - PICO304 | ecosystem: Environmental > Aquatic > Marine > Coastal | place: USA: North Carolina | collected... | reverse complement strand
CAAAATATCCAGAAATTACTTGGAATGCAACTTTAGAGACAAATAGAGGTTGTCCGTATCAGTGTACTTTTTGTGATTGGGGTAGTTTAACATATAATAAAGTTAAAAAGTTTGATTTAGAAAGAGTTTTTGCTGAATTAGAATGGATTGGAAAAAATTCGTGTGATTTTGTTAGTATCACTGATGCAAATTTTGGTATATTTCCTGATCGCGATAATTTAATTGCTGATAAATTGATATCTGTACAAAAAAAATATAATAATCCTAAAGCATATACTATTGCATGGGCTAAAAATCAAAAAAAAGAAGTTGTAGATATTGTTCATAAATTAATTTATCAAGGAGGAGCAAAAATTGGTTTAAATTTATCTGTCCAGTCGTTAGATGATCATACACTAGAAGTGATTAAGCGGCAAAATTTAGAAATGAACAAGATTGAATCTGTATTTGAAATGTGTGAAGATAATAATATTCCGTTATATACTGAATTAATTTTAGGTTTACCAGGCGAAACACTTGAATCTTGGAAAAATAATTTTTATAAATTGTATAAAATGAATAATCATACAGGAATAACAGTTTACCAAGCTCAATTATTAGAAAATGCGGAAATGAATTTAACCCAAAAAGATCCTTATAAAATCAAAGGACAGATGGTTTATGATTATTTAGTTGGAGCATATAATTCAGATGAATTGCAAGAAGGTATAGAAATAGTTACCGAAACTAAAGATCTGCCAAAAGAAGATATGCTAAAAGCACAAATTTTTAGTTGGTTACAAAATACCTTTCATATAAATGGAATTACTAATTATATAAGTAGATTTTTGTATATTTATAAAAACGTAGAATATGATTTTTTTTATAATAGATTATATAATTTTATTAGAAAAGATGATTGGTTATTATCTGAAATTGAAAGGATAACAAACTTTTATAATAAATGGATGACTACAGGAAAAATTACACACCCAAAGATACAAGGGATAGAAATACACGGATGGAATTTAATACACAGCTCAATCATAAATTTACATAATTGTAACAAAGTAGATCATGTTTTTAATATTATAGATGAGTTTATTAGTAAAACTTTTAAATTTTTAGATTCTAATTTACAAAAAGAATTAATCCTATTCCAAAAAAATTTTTTTATAGATTATTATAAAGCTAATACATATCCTAAAACAATAGAATTTAATTATGATTTTTTAGGTTATATTTTAAATAATTCTAAATTAGACAAAAAATGTAGTGTTTTTTATGATTTTCCTGAAGATAAAAATATGAGTTTACAAAGATTTAGTGAGCAAATTTTTTTTGCTAGGCGTAGAAATTTTGGAAAAGCTTGGATTAAAAAGGTATAATGAATAAAAAGTTGTTAATAGGATTAGGTTGTAGTTGGACGCAAGGTGAAGGTGGTTTTCCAGATTACCATTATATTATGGATTTAAGACAAAAAGAAAAGTATGATACTGATATTAAAAAATTAGAAAATTATTATAGTTGGGTTAATGTTTTAGCTCAAGATTATATTGGTAATTGTGATAGTATAAATTTAGGATCAAGAGGTAACGGCAATAGAGCTGCAGCAAGATATCTTTATTTAAACAATGCAAATTTACAAAGTTATGAAAAAGTGATTGTAATTTTTATGTTGTCTGGTTTAGAAAGATTTGATGTCATAGATTCTTATCCGTCTCCGGAGGATAAACCTGTAAATTTTTTTACTTTATGGCCAAATAATACTACAAAAAGTTATCGTTGGTATGCAAAAAATATGTACAGTGAAAAAGCTGCATATTGGGACACTTTTTTTAGTATTTTAGAAGTCCAAACTTTTTGTAAAGCTCATAATTTAGAATTTGTTTTTTGCAATTCATTTGTTGATGATCTAAAATTAGATTATAAAAAATACATAAAAAAACAGATAGATTTAGTAAATTGGAATAGATTTATTCATCATGATGTAGAATATTCTTCTTTTCTTAAAAAAATAGTTGAAAAAGACAAAAGATGTAAATGGCATATGTGGTATGAATACTATACAAAATTACAAAATCCTACAACTTATCTTACACCTTGTATTCATCCGACTATTGCAGGGTATAGATTAATCGCATCAGAAATTTACAATTGGCTTAACTATAAAAAAATCTTATAAGGAAAAGTGAGTAATTATAATAATGCTGCTGATTTAGCAGAAGAACAATTAAAAAAAATAAGTAATACAATGTGCTATGCTAAATGGGTACAAGTAAGTATGCATTTAACAAATGGTACAACGCATAGCTGTTATCATCCTCCTTTACATCAAATTAATTTGCAAGAAATTGATAAAAATCCTAGTGCTTTACATAATACTAAGCAAAAAAAAGAAGAAAGAAAATTAATGTTAGCTGGTAAAAGACCAGAAGGATGTAATTATTGTTGGAAAATTGAAGACAACGGACATCGTAGTGATAGGATTTATAGATCTGGTGAATATTGGGCACAGAATGCTAGGAAGGACATTTTTGATGCTTTAGATACGGGTGATGTAATTCCAAGATATATGGAAGTAAATTTTAATCAAGCATGTAATCTTAAATGCATGTATTGTAGTCCACATTTAAGCACCGCATGGGAAGAACATGTTTTAAAATTTGGCGATTATGAAGTTTACAATGATAATGGAGAATTGTATAGGCATAATAATTTAAAGGCATTAGAAGAACAGAATTTGTTAACGCCTAAAATGAAGCAATCAGATAATGCTTATATTAATGCTTTTTGGAAATGGTGGCCAGAAGTATATAAAAAATTAGAAATATTTAGAATAACTGGTGGAGAGCCTTTGATAGATTTAAATATGTATAAAGTATTAGATTATGTGTATCAAAATCCTAACACTTCTCTAGAAATAAGTATAACATCTAATTTTAGTCCGCCAAATGATAATTTAATTGATAAATTTATTAGTAAAATTAAAAAATTAGAAGAAATACAAATTTGGGAAGATAAAGAAAAATTTAATCATGGGTCTGGTAATCATTGGTATGTAAATCCTGCATTAAAGAATTTTGCATTATTTGTTAGTTTAGATAGTGTCGGAGAACAAGCTGAATATATAAGAGATGGTCTTAATTTTTCAAATTTAGAAAAGAATGTAAACACTTTTTTACAAGAAACCAATAACACCACGGTAACTTTTATTAATACATTTAACTTGTTAAGTGTACCTAAAGTTAAAGAATTCTTGCAATTTGTATTAGAGTTACGGAAAAAATACAGTGCTGAAAAGCAAGGTGTAAAATATATTAAAATTTATGATCAATATTATGATCATCCAGATTATGAAATTCATCCAAGGCAAAGGATTTGGTTTGATGTACCTTTATTAAGAAATCCTAATTGGATGGCTATTAATATTTTACCAGAACAGTATTATTTTTATTTAGAAGATGCAATAAACTACATGGAACAAAATAATAATGTAGATAATTTTGTTGGTTTTTATGATTTTGAAATAGAAAAAGTAAAACGTAATTTAAAAATAATGAAAAAAAAGCCTGTAGATTTGATACTTTGTCAAAAAAATTTTTATAAGTTTTATAAACAGTATGATGAAAAAAGAAATAAAACATTTACAGAAACTTTTCCTGAATTATTAGATTTTTATAAAATGGTTGCAAAAAATGAATAAAACATTGTATGCGTTTGGAGACAGTTTTACTAATTATTTTTGGCCTATGTGGCCTGAAATATTAGGACAGAGTTTTCAACAAGTAAAAAATTTTGGTGAATCAGGTTGTGGTAATTATAGAATTTTCCAGCAATTTAATGAACTATTTTCTAATGTAGATAATCCAACAGTTATAGTTCAATGGACAGATCCTTGTAGATTTGATTCCTTTGATAGAAACTACAATTGGTTTAATCTAGGTGAAGAATCAGCAGAAGTTTTTTATAAAAATAAGAAATTATATCATTTGAACGCAGAAGAGTTAACAGTTTGTAAACAACTAAGTTACATGGTAAGTATTGCAAATTTTTTACAATTATTAGGAATTGATTGGTATTATATTTTTTTAAATAAAGCTTCTTGTGTCCATACGTATAATGTTATAAAAGATAATAACTCTGTCTCGCACACTATATTTAATTTACAATATAAATTGTTACAATTTAAAAACAGGATTATAGATACAGAAGATCTTACAAGTCATATGGAAAAAATAAACATGCCTAAAAAATTTAGTTCTTTTAACGGACAGATTGCATTTGCGGACGGACATCCTACGCCAATATTTACCTACAGTTTTATAAAAGAACATCTATTACAAAATATAGAAAATTTAAATAATGATAAAATGTTTGAATATTCGCAAAAAAGTGAAAATATAATTCAGTCTACAAAAATAAAAGATACATTGTTTTTAAACAAATCACATCAAAAACAATTGGAGAAATACTAATGGAAGCATATTTTGATGATAGGTCATTTATAAATTCAAAACATTTACAGAATGATGAATTTATTTACTTGCAGCAGAATAGCAACCTGCACACACTTTTAGGAGAAGCGGGTTTCAATATTAGTACAGATAATAGTTTTGATAAATTTGGAATATATTGGATAGGATCTCTTGGACATCCGATAAGATATTCACAGCCGACGCATGTTTTACAAAAATTAGATAATAAAATTATAGAAGCAGCTAGACAAGGTAAAATTGTTATTGTTCTTGATTCTAAACCAGAAGGTAAGCCGTTTGTACAAATGACTAACGATTGTTTTATGGATTTGCACGATGCTATGTTTAAATTACAATTACCTGCATATAGTGTAGTCATTGTTGACGGTAACGAGCATTTTGAAAATAATTATGTTGAATGGCTTTGTGAACTTAGGATGCCAAGAATGGTATATCATATTCCCTTTTTTGACCATACATTTTATTTTCACCATTTAGATCTTAATGAAAAAACCTTAACAATTTTTAAAGCATTAAAGAATGCTGCTAAAAATAATGTAAAAGATTTTAATAGTTTGAATAGGAATACAAGAACACATAGGCAAGATCATCTGTATTATCTATTTAAAAATAATTTGCATTCAAAAGGTCTAATTAGCGGATGTTTAGCAATGGGAAAAACAAAGTTTGAAAAGAATGGAGACTTAAAATCAGTATATAATAGTCCTTTTTACGACGATGACGAATTGCAAGAAAGATTAAAAGTTTTACAAACTCATTTACCTGCAAATATAGACGGTGACTGGGCAGCAGTTGGACCTGAAGTTAATTCAAAATGCTTGTTTCCTATAGACATATATATAAAATCTTTGTTAACTGTAACAACTGAAACATGCTTTCATGAAAACTCAATGTTTTTAACTGAAAAAACATATAGACCTATTGCTGCAGGTCATCCATTTATGATTTTAGGTCAATTTCAAATTTTAAAAAATTTAAAAGAAAAGGGCTATAAAACTGATTTTTATGGAATAGATCAGTCATATGATAATATCCATAATATTAAAGATAGGTTTTTTGCTTTCCATAAAAGTTTAAATAATTGGTGTGAAATGCCGTTAGAAGAAAAAATAGAATGTATAGAAAAATCAATTCCAATGATAAAGCATAATTTTAATTTGTTTCACAGTAAAGATTTAGAAAAAGAAAGTTATAGTTTTTTTTACAGTAAAATAAAGGAAAAGTATGGAAAACAACAATAATACAATGATTATTTATGGTTGGGATGATGCAAAACTGCAAAGAAATAAAATACATACTGCAAATGTAAGAAAACAAAATATTTTAATATTAAATTGTGTAGAAGCTATTTTAGATTTATGGGTATTGCGATATTTAAATGAAGTGTTAATAAAAAATAAAGAAATTCAATGTACAATGATTTGTGGTATGCTAGAATCATTAGATTCTTACAATGATTTAGAATTAAAGGCACTAGGGTGTAATCTGCCAAAAGATAATTGTAAAATAATTATATGGACAGAGTATTTTATTTGGTTTACCTTAGAATTGATAAGTGGGCATCAAACATTCAAAAAAGAACAGGGGGTTGATATACATTCTTATAAGGATGAATATTATAATTTAAATTTAAATTATAGAATGTTTGATAGGCCATTTGCTAGTTTTAATGGTAAGATTGCCAAACATAGATCACAGTTTATGGAAAAGTTAGCAGAACATAAAATTATTCAAGAAGGTTTTGTTACCTATCACGGATTACGTAAAGAAATGGATTATGATCCAAAAAATGAAATGTGGAAATACACATTTTTTGATCCTAAAATGATAGAAAAAAATAATTTAAAATATAAAATGGATATACCTAAAACAATAATATCTGCAGACATAAATGAAACTTTTACAAAATCATTTTTACATATTCCGTGTGAAACATACACAAGTCATTTTGTTTTAACTGAAAAAACTATTTTACCTATTTTGTTAAAATATCCTTTTTTAACAGTCGGTAGTAAGGATTTTCATAAAAAAATGCAAAATTTAGGATTTCAACTCTACGATGAAATATTTGATTATGGATTTGATAAAGAGGATTTGCCATTAAATAGGATAGAAGGAATAATTAATAATATAAAATACATAATTGTAAATTTTGATAAAGTTTACGAAATGCAGAAAAGAATAAAGTCAAAGTTAGAATATAATCACAATTTATGTATAGATATGATAAAAAATAAAAAAAATTATCCTGTAGAAATAATTGAAAATTTAGATCATTATACATTACAGTTTGTAAAGGAGTGTTATACAAATGAAAACTTTGATTTTTTGTTCAAACTATGGAATTGAAAAAGTAATTAAACGTAATGCTTGTATATTTTCACATTTTATAATAGATTGTACAAATGAATGGGAAGTATTTGATTTAGATTTTTTAAAATCGTATCCTAAAGTGAAAGTATCATGGATCACAGGCGCCTATATAGATAAAGATTTTTTTGATCCTTTATATTTTAATTTTAATTATTTACTAGAAACAAAACAATTAACAGTTAAATCTTTTATGAATTTTTTCTTTTATGTTACAAGATTAACAAAAGAAGATAAAAGTTCATATTTTTCATTTCCATACACAAGTTTATTAAATAGGGATCATACTCATAGGAGGATTTTTATTGATTTGTTAACAAAGTACAACGTACTTAATAAGGGTTTTGTAACATGGAATGATCCTAAAATAGATCTACCTGTTTATAAATTTAGATACTTTGACGGCAAACCTATATATCAAAATGGTGGTAGATATAAAAATCAATGGGTTTTGCCTTTAGAATATTCAAGTTCTTTTTTTGATATAGTTACAGAATCAACACATCATAATTTTTTTGTTACTGAAAAGACGTGTAAACCACTTTTTTTAGGTAAGCCTTTTATAGTTTTAGGCTGCAAGGATTATCATAAAAATTTGAAAAAATTTTTTAATATAGAACTGTATGATGAAATTATTGATTATTCATTTGATAGTGTAATGCCGTTGTATGAAAGAACAGATTTATTTGTAAAAGAAGTTGATAAAATTTGTAATTTAGACATAAATAAATCTCTAAAATTGATTAAAGAAAAAATAGATTATAATCAAAACCGCTGTAAAGAAATTATTCTAAACTATAAGTATAGAAAAAGTAAATGGTTAAAAAAAGAATTTAACATATCTAAAAAAAATTGTATGATGTTATCGGCGACAAGTATAATTCCGTTTAATTATTTACATTTTAAGTGAAGGGTAAAAATGCGTTGTTGTATGATCGGTTGCGGTAAATTAGGTAAAGATTGTGCAGAAGTAATAAGTTTACAATATCCTATAGTAGGATATGATATAGAAAAGATTGAATCAAATGGATTGATAATTTTACAAGATTTACAAACTGCTGTCAAAGATAAAGATATTATCTTTATTGCTGTTCCTACACCGCATGAAAAAGAGTTTGGAGGAGAAACTCCAATTAGTACTTTGCCTGCAACCGATTTTGATTATACTATTGTCAAAAATGTATTAACTGAATTAAATAGTTTTTGTACAAAAAAACAATTAGTAGTTTTAATATCTACAGTTTTGCCTGGCACTATACGAAAAGAATTTGAACCTGTAATCAAGAATTATAGATTTATTTATAATCCTTATTTGATAGCAATGGGGACAATAAAATATGATATGAAAAATCCTGAAATGGTTATCATAGGAACAAAAGATGGAGATACATCTGCTGATGCTGAGTTGCTAGTAAATTTTTATAAACCATTAATGGAAAATAATCCAAGATTTGTTATTGGAACTTGGGATGAGGCAGAATCTATCAAAATTTTTTATAATACTTTTATAAGTGCTAAATTGAGTCTAGTAAATATGATACAAGATGTAGCACAAAAAAATGGGAATATAAATGTAGATGTTGTAACTACTGCTTTAGCTGAATCTACAAATCGTATAATGGGTCCCGGTTACATGACTGCAGGAATGGGCGACGGAGGAGCGTGTCATCCTCGGGATAATATTGCATTACGTTACCTAGCCCAACGATTAGATTTAGGATACGATTTGTTTGATACAATTATGGTAGCAAGAGAAAAGCAAGCAGAAAATTTAGCTAAATTTTTGGTTGAAATTGCTTCTAAGAAAAATTTACCAATATTAATACATGGTAAAGCTTACAAACCTGGTGTACATTATTTAGAAGGAAGCTATAGTTTGTTAGTAGGTTATTATTGTAAAAATGAAGGTTATGATCCTATTTATGTAGATCCTTATACAGATCCTAGTAATAAATCTTATAGTGCTGTGGTCTTGCTTGCTCATAATAATAAAATAACGTATGGTGTATCTGATAAAAATGATTTTTATTGTAAAATAAATACTGATAGTATTATAGTAGACCCCTGGAGATCATTTTTTAGTAATGATTATGAGGTTGTACATTATGGTAATACACGAACACAATGAAATTAATTAATCATCTGCAACAACAATATCCAAACATATTAAAATTAAATTATGAATTTGTGAGCACTCCTCCTTTTCCAATGATTATTCTTGACAATTTTTTGCCAAAAGAATTAATTAATGCTATGAATGAAGAATGTAATAATATTCCCAAACAATACTGGAAAGAGTTTACAAGGAAAGGTAGCTATCAAGAAGAATGTACAGATTTAAGTGTATGTGAAATTGGACAAGAATTTGTTGCAGAAATGCATAGTCAGACTGTAATGAATTGGTTAATAAAACTTACAGGCATAAAAGATTTAATTCCTGATCCGTATATAGTAGGAGCTGGTTACAGTCGAAGTTATAATTCTAATTCTTTAAAAATGCATACTGATTTTAATTGGAATAATACATTAAAGTTACACAGGATTTTAAGTTTTATCATTTATCTAAATCCAGAATGGAAGATAGAGTACGGAGGAAATTTAATTTTTAATGATTTTCAGAATGCAAATAAAATTCAAGACATTAGCCCTTTATACAATAGAGCTGTATTTTGGAGATATCATAAAAGAGGATTTCACGGTTACCCTGATCCTATAACTTGTCCAAATAATATTAGTAGAAATACTTTTAGATTGTTTTATTATGTAAGTAATGCAGCGCACGATGGTGCAGATTTACCTCATAGGAGTCTTTATTGGTTTGATAAAGAAACTAATGAGCCATATGACATTTTATCCGAAAAATAAATTAAATTATGTATGACATTTTTTTTATCGGACATAAAACAGAAAACTATTTTCAAATTAAAAAAAATTTTTTAAATTTTTATTATGTAGATGATTTGTTTGTTGCTAAAAAATTAGCAATGACAAATTTTTACTGGGTAGTTTATAGTGATGTAATTGTAAGTAAAAATTTTAAATTTGATTATTTACCTGAAGTAGGAAGTGAAAAATATCCCCATGTATTCAAAAATGGTATGCATTATGACGGGATATCATTATTACCTAAAGATTATGAGATAAGTTTTAAAGAAGCTGAACATAGATTTTTTATTGAAAATAAAAAAATAGATATAGAAGCTAGTGTACCTGATAGATATGAAATATTTACAATTGAAACATATGATGATTATCTATATGCATTAGAGCATAGCAAAACTGAAATGTTTTGGGGCACTTCTGACTTGATAGATACAAGTAATTTTGCGTTTGATGTTTATTATCCATATTATGACAGCACTAGTAGGCATGAAAACCACGCTTGGTTAAATGATATATGTGGAGAACAAAAATATGATGGAGTATTTTTATTTTCTAAACATAAACCTGTTACTGAAAAAGAGATTAATTATAGGCATTTAGTATCTAGGAAAGAACACGAAGTAGTAGCAAGTACAG
>Ga0213859_10001498_pt1 | contig 10378 bp, 17 predicted proteins | sample PICome_2_FD_160133 | JGI IMG/M metagenome (GOLD analysis project Ga0213859, IMG submission 160133) | Coastal seawater microbial communities near Pivers Island, North Carolina, United States - PICO304 | ecosystem: Environmental > Aquatic > Marine > Coastal | place: USA: North Carolina... | reverse complement strand
TCGTCCCATTCAGGTTCATAAAGTGGGCATGGTTCTTCAAAAAGATGTCCCATTCTCAACTGATGGACCCTTTCTCTCAAAGATTTGTAAAATTCCCTCTTCTCTTCTGGACTCATTTTTTCTTAAGCAATTCTTCTACTTGTTTACGAGCACTTTCCATCTTTTGCTTTTCACGCTCAACATGTTTGTAACCATGTTTTCCAGTAACAATGAAGTGACCCTGAATAATCATGGTCACTCCAAATAAAAACAGAGTTACTACACCAATCCATTCTACAATGTGATCTTGAGCCATGGCAGTAAAGGAGGGATTACTCCAATAAGTCGAAGGAGACCCTCAGCAAAAAGTGCAAGAACAACCCAACCAACACACATGCTGATAATTGAAGCATTACGATTATGTTTTCGTATGGCATCATCAATCATCTCCTGCACTTCTTCTTTGGTTGCATAGTCTGGCAATGGTGCTGGTGGGGGTGGTTTCTTAAAGATTGACATCACTTTGATCACTCTTTTTCTCAAGGTCTTCTAAACGCTTTGCCCAGGTATCTCCACCGTCCATACCTTTTTTGGGATTAATGCATTGGTTGTCGCCCAACTTGTTACATACCAATCCCGCAAGGTCTAACTCGCTTCCCTTGTTACCTGTTCCAGACCATCTGTGCTCTCCGTTTATCCAGATTGCACCACACTTAGGACATTCCTTCCTCTCAAGTTTGAGGTCGGAGAATTCCCTATCGTTGGTCATCTTGCATCTCCTTTATGAGTTTAGTGTAGTCTTCCGTGTCTTTAATAAGTCTCCTTCTCAATTTCCTCTCAATGAAGAACATCCGAATTTTGACTATGGCAAATCTAAATTGAAGATCTAGATATGCAAAGACTCTCAACGTACCCTCTACTCCGCCATATGCTATCATTAGCACGATAACCAAAAGGAGAAAATAAACTCCAAGAAGAGAAGATGTATATGTAGTAGATGGATCCATTAAGGCACAGTGCTACGTTTGCTTTTAAATTCTATATAGGGAATAGTTGCATGTCAACGTATCGTGTTGATACAAATATGTAATAAAGATTAACCTTTACATCCATGCTATAATGATCAAAACTGTGTCAATCTAATGCAAGTTATTGATAAGTATTTATCCGAAATGGGTTATTTTACCGATGAGGAATTGTTTGAACCTGGTGACAAACTACAAATTAAAATTCCCTATATATCGGGCGGTAAACAAATAAACCTTTGTCCATTCATTGTCCCATATTACAGTAAAAAGAGTTACCTTGCTGTAGGGTTGAAATCACTTTTTATGTCTGGTTTCAATAGAGAGGACATTGATAGAAAAATGCATGATCTCATTACCAACATTAGGTATGGTGAACCTGGAAGACTTGGTGAGATGGGATGGGAAGCAGAGTATGTCATCGACCCTACCGAATTTACGGCATCAGAAAGATCTAGAATTCTCGTATCTGGTTTTAAAAGATTTAGGAAGTTAATTCTTAAGGGTGAGTGGTTGGAAGGAATTCACGCACAACCTGGTGATATTATCGTCTCTCACCCTCTAGGAATTAAATTTGATAAAGGATTCAACTCCGAATCTGAACAAGAAGGAACATTCCAAAGAAGTATACTTTCTAAAAAAGTATTTAAATTTGGAGAAGTAAAGTCTGACGGTATGCAATATGCAATCATTGGTGAAGACTTAGATATGCACCCTATCTAATATCAAAATCTAACTTACGAACCTTACGCTTACGTCGGTTCTCTTGCCAGACCCTATCTTCTCTTGATAGTGTGTCTGGTTTTTTATTGTCAGTAAGTCCCTCTACAATAATGACCTTAGATAAATCAACAGCTGTTATCACATCTCCTCTAAGTTGAAGAGAATTAGAACAACCACAAACAACAGTCTTTATAGAATTAGATTGCAACTCTCTATTGCAACATTTGCATCGTACTAACATGGTCTTTACTCATCTAAATTAAAAGTTATCGATAATCTTGGTTCTTCACCTTTAGTAACTGCGTGAGGACACTTTGCAGGAATGAATATAACATCATCAGGTCCAGCAGTAAAAGTATCTTCTCCAACCAACCACTCTGCCTGACCATATATTGGTTTAACTACAACATTGTAATCATGAGTATGTGGAAGAAAACTAGGAAGATTATTATTACCCTTTGAGAAATAAAAATTTCCTATTGTATCGCATCCGCGTATATCAAAAAGTTTTTCATTCAGATCTCTAAGGTCTTTCGTAAGATCCAAAATATGTGGTGCTTGTATAGTAAATCCCAAATCATACATACGTTTAACTTTGGGATAATTCAAATATCCATCATTCTCATAGAGATAATTAGTTTCATTTTTTGCATAGTTTATAACACTCAAAGTTCCTACAGACCATCTACGTCTGATCTGAATGAAGTTTAATATATCTTCTTCAGAAAATGACAAATTATAGTTACCAACTATTTGGCAGCAATCTTCTATGTAATTCATAATTTTATTCTATGCTGGATGACGGGATCGAACCGCCGACCGCCTCGGTGTAAACGAGATGCTCTACCGCTGAGCTAATCCAGCAAGGCTCCCCTTCCTGGGATCGAACCAGGGACTTAACGATTAACAGTCGTTCGTTCTACCGCTGAACTAAAGAGGATTATGTGGAAAGTATAACACTAAGGATTGTCTTTGTCAATACCCAATTCATTTAGGTAATCGATCCACCATTGGGGATTTTTGTTCCTTTTCCAGTTTGGAACAGGTAAACCCTTCTCACTATAATACTCCTCTAAGGCATCATCTATAGTCTGTGCGATTTCCATATTCTTCTTCCTCTGCATCAACGTCCTCATATGGGTTTGCCACAAAGGGTCCTCGTTTTCGTAAAGGTTCTTGTCTGACATAATCCTGTTCAGTATTGACAGCAGACATCCAAACAGCAAGTTTCATAATAATAAAGATTATTCCAAGTGGTGCTAAACATGCCGCTAGTAGTAGTGACTGTCGCATATACACCCTTTCGGTTGTTTATTATTTAGAGAAGATTCTGTCGGGGAACAATATTATCAAAACAAAGACAAACTCTAGGGGTAGATAGATTGTTGAATACATGATGCTGTGTTCTTCCCCAGAAGAAGTGCATCCTATTGTTCATCATAACTTCATTGATCACACCATCAACTTTACTATTGAGCATGATCTGACAGGTCTCTTGATTCTGTGGATTTACTTTTATTCCCCATAGTCCCCTAATAATCATATCATCATCAAGAGTGGGATCTGGATCAGTATGCCAATCAATAACCTTTCCAGGTTCAAGAACACTTACACCAACACGGACACGTAGTCCTGCTTCATAGCACAAGTTGAATAGCGTTGGTAGTTTCTTAGCATTTTCGGTGTAGGCAATTCCTCTTTGAGGATCAAGATATACTCTCTGGTCATACATCTTCTCCAGTTCGGGAAGTCTAGACTCCATTGTTGGATGATACTTTGCATACATCGCAGCAACTTTCCATCCTTCATATGGATTTTTTTCAATGGTGTTATATGCGTTGTTACTATGCCAATTAGTATAGACCAGTTGATGCTCAACCGATTCGTACTCATCCCTAACTTTTTGATAGTTAAGATTGAGAATGTTCAGTGCAGGATTAACTTCTTCCTGTTTAAAAAACCCACTCATAAGACTTGAGTAAACGTATTCAGTGTCTGGGAAGTAGTACATAATGGAGAATAGCGGGATCGAACCGCTCGCCTCCTGCTTGCAAAGCAGGCGCTCTACCGAATGAGCTAATTCCCCAAGGCGATTCAGGCTGGACTCGAACCAGCGACCGACTGCTTAGAAGGCAGTTGCTCTATCCAACTGAGCTACTGAACCAATGTGTTTATTATATCAGGCAGTCTCCTGTTCGTCAACCGCCTTTTCTGATTTTGCTTGTTCTATTGCCTCTTGATTTTTTTTGGCAAGATCTTTGATGTGCTGCACGGGGGACCCGATATAGTTAGCGAATCCCTCAAGGTCATTATGACCCCAATCGTTAAGTGCTCCTGTAGGTACGTTGCTCATTTTTCAGTCTTTGCGAAATTGATTGTAACCATTACCCGATTGCCATCCACCAGGTCCTTTATGGAAGTTCTCAGAACCACCAGGAGGATCCAACTGAAGTGTAGTTGGACTACCAGTTCGTGTGGCGATTTGATACATCATCTCATGTATGTCTTCAGACTCTACACTAAAGGATGACTCTTTTTTCTGCTGCCTATACTCTGCTTCAATTGCCATGTAGTCCTTTTGTGTATCAGTATACACTGGAGCAGGACCGAACCAAGGATCTTCTGCAAGATATGCGGGAGCAGGAACACCAGTATATGGTGTAGTTTTCATCTCAGAACAAGGAACTACTTCACCATCAACAGCACATTCAACTTTGAAATGTTCTGCTTTTTTCTTCAGAAGACTGGTCTGAGTCTCAGATTCCACGAATTCGGACTTAGGAATAAAAACTCCCTTGATAGAATTAAGTACCTTTTGAATCATGACAGAATCATTTTTTTAGTGTAATCGTAAGCATATAGTTCCCTATTGCCTTTAATGCCCCATCCTAACCAATAATAAGCAGGAACCATATACTGACGTACAGTTTGTCCACTTCCCTCAAACATAGGCAGATAACGTTGGAATGTGCTCTCGTTAATCATGTAACGAGTTTGACACTCTAGGGTACTGGGATTGCATTCGTATTTATCAGCAAACTTACCAAGGTTCCGATACCGACCAATAGAAGTCCACTGAATCAAACCATAACCACCAACATGGCAGTCTTCATAGTTTACCCTAGCACCACCTTCGCAGATGTTAGGAATGAATTTAGATTCTTGTTTGATGTTGCCCAAAATAGTTGCAAGGGCATTGCGATCAGCAATTTTGGTGTGTTCCTGCAGTTCTGCTAAAACATGTTGCTCAGCAGGAGAGCAATCAGGACACTTCCAAGTAGCAGGAATTACAGGAAGTTCCACGGGAGTTTTTGTTTTTTCTCCTGGTACAGAACTTCCTGCGACTGCTAATAGTGCAGCAATAGCAAAAATTTTCATAACCATTGTCAAATGGACCCTACGAGTTTATCAAGATTGTTTTGGTTTGTCAATAGCTGAGACTACAGGGGGTTCCTCAGTCTTCTTTGCCTGTGTCTTACCGTTACCACCACCCGCCTTAGCAGGAGAGAGTCCGAACGCAGCTAATGATCCAGAAAACACAGATGCGATGAATGTTGGATCAAAATCTAAAATCTTTTGTCCGTTAGGAAGTCTAACGTATGAGAATGTGAGAAGGGATGCAGACCAAATAAGGACTACAACTTTCACCAAATTACCAAGAACTTCACTTTTATCTTCATCATGCTCCTTCTCATCTACTTTGGGCTTTGTATCTGCCATTTGTAGAATGCAAGGCAGTTATATTTATTACTGCAAAGCATCAACAGTAATCTTTGTTTTGTTTATTTGATTGTACTTAATGCAGAGATCATAACTTGAAGCGTGCTCCCACTTGTGGTATGTGGTTTTGAGTTGCTCCGTGTAAACATCGCCGTTGACGCTCCTCATCTCATCTGCGACAACTGCTTTGATTAAAACGTCCCTAGTTAAGTTAGTCATGCAAAATGCTAGGTATCCAATAAGCAAACCAAAATATAGTATGGTGTCTTATGACTTGTCAAGGTATTGCTCTTGGGTGGATTTTATTATTTAGGTATCAATACTCCTCTATAGACATAATCTCAATGTCAGGTGATCCATCATCTTCAAACCATTCCTTGAACTCATCAGTAAGAGCAAGAGCATCTTGAATCTGACGTTGAGTAGTATCACTACTCTTAACCATACTCTCAATGCGATGAACTGCCCAATCATTGACCATCTTCACAAGTTCTTCAGTCGTCGTCTCTGCCATAGTAGTCTTTTCGGTAGTACCTGCTGAGAATGTTGCTATTGTAGAAGAGTGGAGTCCCGTCGTCAAGGGACTCGGTGAGGACATTGTTTCCGAATAACTGTCGGGTTTCCTCGAAATTAGTTTTGCCCTTCGTTTTATGAAGGCTGATAATAGTTCTGCTAAAGTTTTGCTTGCCCAGTTTGATAATGTCTTCCTTAAGTTCAGGACAGGACCCATAATACTTTTTCCAATCAGATTCTTGTTTTACTTTACGTTTTTTTCCTTTTGGTGTTCTAAACGACCAAAAATACTTTCTCCCAATGTAACGTCTACCGTTGAGGAGATTGGTAATTTCATAAACAAAACCAAAGTAGTCCCCAACATCATCACTATTAAAAGCTCGTTCCATGTAAATCCAAGGATTTTCATAGTCACTACTCATTCATATTACCCACTTTACCATATTTAGATAAAAAAAGACCCCCTTTCGGGGGTCTCTTAACAATTTATTCAGTTCAGCAGTCTTCCAGAATTGCCTGAACGTCCTCTGTTGAGAGGTTAACCATAATTACTTCTGCTTCTTCCAGGGTCTCTACGTAACCTTCAATATAAAGGTACTTGAGGACCAGATCATAATTGGTCTCCTCACCCATTCTAGAAGCGACTCCACCTGCCTTGTCAGCAACCTTACGTGCTGCTTTACCAACAGCACCCTTAACATTACGCTTTGCTTGAGCAATTCTATTCTTGATTCCCTGCTTCGCTCTGTTCTTTACATCAGTTGCCTTATCCTTAACAGATTTAGCAGCAGCATATCCAGATACTGCAGCAGATGCTGCCTTCTTCACCGCTGCTTTCTTAGCAGAACTTGCAGCACCCTTTGCTGCCTTACCTGCTGCTACTCCAGCACCTACAGCAGCGAGACCTGCGGTCTTAGCAGCACTACCTGCCTTCTTAGCACCGCGTGCTGCCTTTGCCTTTGCTCTATCACCAATGTCCTTAGCAACTGCCTTACGAACTTCTCTTCTCCCCGCAGAAGTTCTCTGCTTAAACTTTACAGATCCAATTCCAGATCCACCACCCAAAGAAGTTTTTCCAGACTTAGACTTTACTACTCCTCTTTTTTCAGCATACTTTCTTGCTGGTTCATCAACTGCCTTTCTTGCAGTATCCTTTACCTTATTTACTGCACTCTTTACCTTTTCCTTTCTCTCTTTTGCTCTAGCAATCTTCTGAGCACTCTTCATGCGAGCAAGTCTAGATGCTGCCGCCATTCTAGAACCAGATCCAGAAGTTACTTTACCGCCACCACCAGTGCGACCAGCATCAGAAGTGATTCTTGCTTCGACCAATTCTTCATATGCTTCAACAATCTGATCTCCTGTCAATCCTTCATCAAGGAGTTCAAGAACAACTTCCTCTAAGAGGTCCTCATCAACAAGAGCATCAAGTTCTGCTTCATACTCTTCATCAATGAGTTCCAGGTCTTCAGTCTCTTCAGACAAATACTGAGGAGCAGTCTTATAAATGCTGTTATATTCCTCTTTGATTGTTCTAAAATCCATGACGGAAAAATACCTAATTTGATAATATTATTTATTATTTTTTCTCTTCCAATCATACTTCATTGCTTGAAGTGCCCAAGCATCTGTAAGTTTATGGGGACCTTCCTCAAGTAATCGTCTTTGGAACGGATTGAGTTGAGTCCCCATCATTTCTAGATACTCAATTTTCCAATCAGAGTTGGAATCCTGAGAAGGTATCTTTTTTGACATCTTGTTTAATTCCACTTACAACATAAGATTCTACCTCAGTCTCCTGGGGAGCAACCTGTAGACCCTTAGAAGAGATCCAGTGCTGTGTCGAGGGTAGGGGATTGTTCTTAGCAGCAATATCATAGACTGGTTTGAGACCAATCGCCTTCATGCGACGATTAGCAATCCACTCAACATACTGCTGAAGGAGTTTATCATTCAAACCAATCATTGATCCATCCTTGAACAGATAGTCCGCCCACTTCTTCTCTTCATTCACAGCACGATCAAACATAGAGTAAACATACTCTTCCTCTTCTGCAGCAATCTGCTGCATCTCTTTGTCGTCACCATCACGCCACTTGTTGAGAATGTTCTGAGTTATCGCCAGGTGTTGGTTCTCGTCTCTTGCAATAAGGGAGATGATCTTAGCGGATCCCTCCATAAGCTTGAGTTCACCAAATGCAAAAGAACAAGCAAAACTGACATAAAAGCGAATGCCTTCCAGTATGTTAACATTTGCCACTGCCCTATAGAGTTTACGCTTCAACTCACGACGCTCCAGGGTTCCTGCATAATGACCCTCTGTGGCAAGTTCCCACATAGTACCATTATCGTATTGATGTGCAGAGTTGATGAAGTCGTCATAAGACTGTGTGACACTACTAGCACGCTCTAGAATGCGATCATCAGTAACAATCTTATCAAAGACCTCAGAGGGGTCAGAATAGATGTTCTTGATGATGTAAGTGTAAGAGCGACTGTGGATCATCTCCATGAATCCCCAGACCTCCATACATGCCTCTAGTTCAGGTAAGCTGCAGTAAGGAATAAAAGCCATCCCAGGACCACGCCCTTGAATGGAGTCAAGCATAATCTGGTACTTGAGGTTAGAGGTATAGATATGCTTTTGTTCTGGGCGAAGTGTTTGATAATCTCCACGGTCCTTTTGTAAAGAGACTTCTTCTGGTCTCCAGAAGTATCCAAGTTGTTGAGCAGTCAGTTTGTCAAATACGGGGTATTTGTACGAATCATATCTTTGAACCCCTAGGGGTTTACCAAAGAACATCGGTTGCTTTTTAGTATTAACTTGTTCGGTATTGAAGACTGTCATGCCTTCAAGTTTTTTTTGTACTGTTGAAGAGTTCATCGATTTTGATTCAACAAAGTCGTATTGATGCATTTCTTCCTTACTCCAGGTAAATTAATTTATAAGATTTAAATTTTACAGGACTCACAGTCCTCTTCGTCCGCAGTATCCAGTTCAGCTAGTAACGATTCCAACTTATCAATTTTATCATCAGAGACTTCATCAGTCTTCAGATCATATGTGTTTTGATAGTATGAAGTCTTCCAACCATACTTATAAGTTTTAAGGAGATCACCCGCCATAACAGATACTGGAATCTCGCTATCAGGATAGTTCTCTGGATTATAACTCCAGTTTCCACTAATTGCTTGGTCGAAGAACTTTTGCATCACAGACACAACGTTGATATAACCAGTGTTGTCTGGCATATCCCAAAGCAAAGTATAGTTGTTCTTCAACGTCGAATAAGACGGAACAATCTGCTTAAGGGGTCCTTTTTTACTCTTTTTAATGGACAGGTATCCTCTAGGTGGTTCGATTCCATTGGTTGCGTTTGACACAACGGAACTGCTCTCTGAAGGCATTTGTGCGGACAATGTGCTGTGTCGCAGTCCGTGTTCCAGGATAGACTTCCTAAGACCCTCCCAATCATGCTCATACTTAATGCTGGTGATCTCGTCTACGTCCTTTTTGTATGTATCGATAGGAAGAATTCCATCGGCGTACTTAGTACGGGGGAATGCACTACATGCACCCTTCTCTTTTGCAATCTGATTAGAAGACTTCAGCAAGTAATACTGGAAGGATTCTGACAAACCATGAACAGCATCCCATGCCTCTTGATCAGCGTAATTAAATCCCAACTTAGCAAGATAGTGTGCTAGTCCAATAAAACCTACTCCAAGCGATCTACGTGCCTTTGTAGCAAGTTCTGCTGCAAGGATGGGATACTTCTGATAATCAATCAGTTCTTCAAGTCCACGAACAGACAGATCACAAAGTTCTTCTAGTTCGTGATCAGACTTAACTTTACCAACATTAACCGCAGACAAGATACAAAGAGCAATCTCACCCTCACCATCGATATGCTGAAGAGGATCTGTAGGTAGAGTAATTTCCTGACATAGGTTACTCATATTCACCTTGTCCTTGAAGGAAGAGTGACTGTTGCAGTGATCGATATTCATGATGTAAATACGACCAGTCTCTGCTCTCTCCTTCAGGAGATCCATGATCAGTTTTTGAGCTCCGATAGTCTTGCGAGGAACAGATTGATCTCGTTCATAACCCACATATAGATCGTCAAATCGATCAGTACCAAAAGCATCATAAAGACCAGGAACGTCATGCGGAGAGAAGAGAGAAATTTCCCCATCTTTAATGAACCGCTCATAGAACAGTTTGCTAATTTGAATACTGTAATCTAGTTTACGAACTCGATTATCCTCAGTTCCTTTATTATTTTTTAGGACAATGATGTCTTCGATTTCTTGGTGCCAGATTGGGAAGTGGACAGTCGCGCTTCCGCCTCGAATGCCATTTTGAGTGCAGCATCGGACAGTGCTCTCAAATTTTTTGAGGAATGGTACAACAC
>Ga0213859_10001496_pt1 | contig 10382 bp, 7 predicted proteins | sample PICome_2_FD_160133 | JGI IMG/M metagenome (GOLD analysis project Ga0213859, IMG submission 160133) | Coastal seawater microbial communities near Pivers Island, North Carolina, United States - PICO304 | ecosystem: Environmental > Aquatic > Marine > Coastal | place: USA: North Carolina | collected... | reverse complement strand
GATCACGTAGTAGCGGTCCCCCGCGGCGACGACCTCCGACGCTCCCTCGTTGCCGAACTCCGGGGTCGCGGGGGCGTACACGACGCCACCCGCCCCGAATCCCCCGTCGAGGGTGAGGTCCGAGAGAAGACTCCACGTGGCGAAGCTGCGGGAACCGATCCCGGCGAAGCCCACGGCCACGAAGCCACCGGACGCCGTCGGCGCGAGGTCGAGGATCGCCTGATCGGTGATGGACGGGTTGGGGAGGTCCACCCGGCTCGAGGCCGAGCCGTCCGGCGCCACGCGCCAGAGGGAGCCCTGGGAGAAGCCGCTGGAGGCGCTCTGCCGGGCCCATCCGCCGACGATCAGGTCGCCGGTGAGCGCATCCACCGCCAGAGCGGTGGCGCCGCTGACGTCGAAGGGCGGCACCTCGAGCATGCGAACGCCGCCGTCGCCGAAGTCGGGGTCGAGCCGGCCATCGGGGAGGTTGGAGCCGACCTCCGAGGCTTCGCTCGCCCTGAAGCGCGCGACGAAGGCGGTGGAGGCCGTGCCGCAGCCGGGCTCGAGGCAGTCGTTGGTGCGCCAGCCGCAGGCCACGACCTCTCCCGAGGAGAGCTCCACCGCGTCGGAGATGAAGGCCCGCGCTCCGGGTCCACCGAGCTCGGGGTGGTTCTTGATGTCGAGGAACGCGCAGCCGCCGCCGAAGAACTGCGCGTCGAAGGTGAACTGGGCGTCCGCCGAGTTGTTGGGCTGGGGGAGGACCGAGATCCTGAGCCCGTTGATCCCGCTGGTCTTGGGCGAGCAGTAGCTCAGGAAGTAGAAGCTGTTGGCGAGGTCCCGGACCTGGCCGCCGATCTGCTCGAAGGCCTCGGCCAGCTCCGCGAACTCCGTCGCCGTCGCGGTCCCGTTGGGACCGAGCGCCGCGAGCACGGCCGCGTCGTACTCCTGGCCCACCCCGATGGTGAAGGCGGTGTGCTCCGTCCCCTCCGGGCTGACGCCTTCGATGGCATCGAGGGCATCCTGGAGCGAGACCGCGGGCCCCGCCTGGTGCGTCCCGTCCGTGAACGTCACGAGCGTGAGCGAGCGGTTCTCCACGCCGGTGTTGGCGGCGCTCACGTCGACCTCGTCGAGGTCGCTGATCCCGTCGACCACCGCCCCGTAGAGGTTGGTCGAGGTGCTGAACGGCGGCTCGTTGTTCAGGGCGTCGATCGCCGCGAGGAGGAGCTCTCGATCGTTGGAGAACCCGAAGTCGTAGCCCGAGATCTCGTGGATCATGGGCGACCCGTCGAACCAGCTGATCTTGACGAAGTTCTCCGGCTCCGCCGTGACGGCCTCGATGAACTGACGGGCCCCCGCCTGCACCTCGGCCGCGCCCGCGGACTGCACGCTGTTGCTGCGGTCGAGGATCAGGTGCAGGTACGAACGGAAGACCTGAGGCTGGGCCACGAGGCGCTGGGCGCTCTCGGTCTGGGAGACCAGCTGCTCGTTCTCGTAGACGTTGAAGTCCGCTCCTGTCAGGTCCGCCGCGGGGGAGCCGTCACCCTCCGTGACCTTCAGGAAGACGCTGACCCGTCCAGGCAGGTCCACCCGGGCGTCCGGCGAGAGGGCCGTCACCGTCGCGGGCGTCCCGGCTCCCGGCGCCTGGCTCCCGCCGCCTCCCCCACCACAGGCGGTGAGGGGCGCCAGCGAGAGAGCGCCGGCGAGCAGCAGTCGGAGAGAGCGTGAGCGGCCGCGCGGGGCCGCCTCGGGTGCGGATTCGGTCTTCGGCATGGTCGGAGGCGCCGGGGGCGCCGAGGACCCCCGCCCCGGCCCCGCGCGGGCCACCAAGACTGTGGAGAAGTTCAGGGGGCAGACTCAAGGGAAGTCCCCCGCCTCTCGCCGGCCGCCGCGGGCGCCCCCCCCGCCCTAGCCTCGCCTCATCGCGTCACCGAGCGCGGCGAGGCAGAGCTTGACGTTCCGCTCGGTGGAGCCGGCCCCCATGAGGCCAACCCGCCAGGTGTTGCCCTTCATGGGCCCGAGGCCGCCGCCGATCTCGAGGCCGAAGTGCTCCAGCAGGTGACCCCGCACCGCAGCGTCGTCCACGCCGTCCGGAATGGCGATCGTGGTCAGCGGCGTGAGCCGCTCCTCCTCGGGGACCCGCGGGGAGAGCCCGAGGGCCTCGAGGCCCTCGCAGAGCATCCGCGAGTGACGGCGGTGGCGCTCGAAGCGCGCCTCCAGCCCCTCCTCCAGCACGAGCCGCAGGGCCTCGTGGAGCCCGTAGAGCATGTTGATCGGTGCGGTGTGGTGGTAGCTGCGCTCCTCGCCCCAGTAGCCCTGGATCAAGGAGAGGTCCAGGTACCAGGACTGCACCGGTGACTTGCGCGCCCGCATCTTCTCCACCGCACGCTCGGAGAAGGTGACCGGAGCGAGGCCGGGCGGGCAAGAGAGGCACTTCTGGGTGCCGGAGTACGCCGCGTCCACGCCCCACCCGTCGATCTCCACCGCGTGCCCCGCGAGGGAGGTCACACAGTCGATGAGCAGGAGCGCCCCGAGCTCGTCGGCCAACTCGCGCACGGCGGGGATGGGCTGGAGCACCCCGGTCGACGTCTCCGCATGGACGACGGCGACGAGGTCGTAGCGGTCGTGCACGGCGCCAGCGCGCAGGGCGTCCGCCTCGAAGGCACGCCCCCACTCGCCCTTGACCTCCGTGACCTCGGCGCCACAGCGACGGGCGACCTCGGCCATGCGCGTCCCGAAGACGCCGTTCACCCCGACCAGGACGCGGTCGCCCGGTTCGAGCAGGTTGACCATGCAGGTCTCCATGCCCGCCGAGCCCGTGCCGGACATGGGCATGGTGAGCTGGTTCTCCGTCCGGAAGACGGACCGCAGCATGCCCCCGATCTCGTCCATGACCTCGAGGAAGCGAGGGTCGAGGTGCCCGAGGGTGGGGCGGGCCATGGCGGCGAGCACCGCGTCGTCCACGTCGGAGGGCCCGGGGCCCATGAGGACCCGTCTCGGGGGAGTCAGCGCGGTGGGAATAGGCATGTTGGCGATCGACGCGGTGGGGAGGTCGGGCACTTGGGGCCCGCACATCTTCGGCCCGCGCCGGCCGCCGTCCACCTCGGGCAGGGGAGATCCTCGCGGCCGGGGGCCTCCGGTGGCCCGAGGAGCGGGGCCGCCACGACCTCCCGACGGGTGTCCCAGGACGATGCACCTTCCGCCCCCAGACCCGCTTCGAGCCCGCCAGACCCACAGCCCAGCGTCGGGACGAGGTCGTTTTGTTCGCTTGTTGTAGGCTCGATGGGATGCGGGACCTGCCCCGCCTCCGAGCCCTTCCTTCCTTGCCCTTCCCAGACATGAACCGTCTGCTCACCAGCTTCACGCTCCTCGCGGTCACCTCAGGCCTCAGCGCCGCCCAGCAGCCCTCCATCTACGTCGATATCGGTAGCGTCTCTGGGGGCGCTGGCACCCCGTCGAGCACCTTCGGGGCAGCCGCGTCCACGGGCGGATTCTGGAACGACCTCGACCTCGACTTCGTCGCAGGCCCGGTCCTGGTCAGCCCGCCGCTCAACGACATCGGGAACAACCCGACCTCCGTGACCCTCACCTGGGACGGGCTGGGCGCTGACCCGCTGCCGTTGTTCTTCGACGAGCCCTGCACGACCACCCTCGACGACGCCGCGCTCATGGACGACTGCGGCTACATCGGCGGCCCGAGCCAGTTCCGCTTCGACGGTCTCCCCGGCGGGACGTACACGGTCTACACCTACGCGATGGCGCCGGACAGCCCCGCGTTCCTGACCAACGTCTTCGTTCCCGGCTCCTTGGATCCCGCGCAGGACGTCGGCGGGGACTTCTGCTCCGGCTACCTGCCGGGGATCACCCACGCCGAGCACACGGTCACCGTGGGCGTGGGCCAGCCGCTGATCATCGACATCAGCGTCACCGCCTCCTTCGACAGCCTGAACGGCATCCAGATCTTCCCCGGCACGGGCCCGAGCTTCGGGACGAGCTTCTGCGGGCCCGCCGTGACGAACTCGTCTGGCGCCCCCGCCGAGATCAGCGTGAGCGGCACGCCGGTGGCCTCGCTCAATGACCTGACCCTCATCTGCAGCTCGATGCCGGCGAACTCCTTCGGCTTCTTCCTGGTCAGCCAGACCCAGGGCTTCGTGGCCAACCCCGGCGGAAGCATGGGCGACCTGTGCCTCGGCGGCGCCATCGGCCGCTACGTGGGTCCCGGACAGATCCTCAACTCGGGCGCCGGGGGCCAGATCTCCCTGGCCGCGGACCTGACCCAGATCCCCAGCCCGACCGGGTTCATCTCGGCCTCGCCGGGAGACATCTTCAATTTCACCACCTGGTTCCGTGACTCCTCCATGGGCACGGCGACCTCCAACTTCTCCCAGGGCGTCGAGGTGACCTTCCAGTAGGTGGGCTCTCGAGCGGGCGCCAGCCCCTCGAGTCCTGGACCTGCCGGTGCTCCGCGCCGGCAGCAGCACAACGAAGGAGGCCCCGCGGCACGCGCCGCGGGGCCTCCTCTTCGATGGGGAGCCGTCGCCGGCGCCCGGAAGCTCAGAGCGTCGCCGAGAAGCGCGTCCCCTCGAAGGCAGCGATCAACGCCTTGGCGTCGACGTTCGCCCCTGCGCAGTTGACCGTCGCCGTTTTCTTGTCGTAGTCCACCACGACGTCGGACTCCTCGATGCCGTCGAGCTCAGCAAGTGCAGACCGCACTTGCGGGGGGCAACCCTCGCCTCAGGTCATCCCCGTGAGCCGGAGCGTCACGGTCTGAGCCTTGGCGTCCGCGGGGACGGTCGTCGATTCAGGTTCTTGGGTCTCGCTGGACTCGGCCGTGCAGGCGACGAGGCCGAGGGCGAGGACCGCGGGGAGGAGGGTCTTGAGCATCTTGATCGGGGTGGTGGTGAACGGACTCCCATAGTCTAGCCCAAGTCCGTCGCGGCCCGACCAGGGGGCCCTCCCACCCCCGAGAATGCCCTTCGCCCTCCCGCCATGACCCTCCACGACCTCGAAGGCAGGATCCTCCTCGAGTCGGGGACCCTCCTCGTCCTCGACAAGCCCCCGGGCCTCCCGTCCACGGGCCGGAGCCTCGACGATGACGACTGTCTCCAGCATGCGCTGATGCAGCGCGCGGGGGGGATGGTCTGGGCGGTCCACCAGCTCGACGCGGACACGAGCGGCGTCAACGTGTTCACCACCGCGAAGCGCGACGTGGCTCCCCTCAAGGAGGCCCTCCCCGCGCCGCCGGCTCGCAAGCAATACCTGGCCATCGTGCATGGCAACCCGGCCTGGGACTCCCGGACCGTGACGGCCCCCATCGGCATGGTGGACGGTACGAGCCTCGGCGTCACCGCCCGCGGCCGGGACGCGCGCTCCGAGTTCGAGGTCCTCGACCGCGGTCCGGAACATTCCCTGGTCCGCGTGAGGATCACGACCGGGCGAACCCACCAGATCCGGATCCACGCCGCCCACCTCGGCCACCCCCTCGTCGGAGAGGAGTGGTATATCTCGCCTCCCTGCACGCTGCACCCCCGCCAGGCGCTCCACGCCAGCCGCCTCATCCTCGGGGGCGAGCTTCGCCTCGACGTGGAGGCGCCGATCCCCGACGATCTCGGCGAGCTCGCCCGAGCGCTGGGCCTCCGCCTCCCGCCCCCGAGCCACTGACGCCCCCTCGCATCGTTCATTCGCCGCCGGGCGAAGTACGGTGTACCGGGCCGATGGCGTCCGAGATCGCCCCATGAGACAGCAACCTCGATCCCCAGTCGCCGCGCTCCTCGCCCTCTGCTTCGCCGCGAGCTGTGCGCCCCAGGCCGCGCCCGGCGCCGCCCCTGGCGGGGACGGCACGAAGCGCGCCGCCCCCGTCGAGGTGGCCGAGATCCGGGTGGGCCCCCTCACCGAACGGCGGGTCTTCACCGGGACCCTGGAGGCCTCCGCCGAGGTCGTGGTGGCGCCGCGCGTCGCTGGCAACGTGGAGCGCCTCTCGGTCGACATCGGCGACCCCGTCGAGAACGGTCAGGTGATCGCCTGGATCGACGACGACGAGCTCGTCCAGGCGGTGGCCCAGTCGGAGGCCGACCTCGCGGTGAGCCAGGCGACCCTCGAGGAGGCGGAAGCCTCCGCGAGCCTCGCCGAGCGCGTCCTCGCGCGTCAGGCCCAGCTCCAGAAGGACGGCATCGCCTCCTCGGCCGAGCTCGACAGCGCCCAGGCCGCCGACGCCGCGAGCCGCGCCATGGTCGCCGTCGCGAAGGCCCGGGTGGTGCGGAGCGAGGCGGCCCTCGAGACCGCGCGCGTCCGCCTCGGCCAGACCCGGATCGTCGCCGAGTGGGAGCAGGACGCCCTTGCGCCCCCCGGGGTCCGCGGTACGGGGGACGGCGCGGACGCCGCGACCGGGCCCTCGCGGTTCATCGCCGAGCGGTTCGTGGACGTGGGATCGATCGTCAACTCGAGCACGCCGCTCGTCTCCCTCGTGGCCCTCGACCCCATCGTCGCCGTGGTCTTCGTGCCCGAGCGTGACTTCTCGAGGCTCGCGGTCGACCAGCGGGCCACCTTCACCACCGATGCCTATCCCGGGCTGACGTTCTCGGGCCGAGTGGCGCGCATCGCCCCGGTCTTCCGGCGGAGCACCCGGCAGGTCCGGGTCGAGCTCGAGGTCCGGAACACCGACCTTCGCCTCCGCCCCGGGATGTTCGTCCGCGCCACGCTCGAGCTCGATCACGCCGAGGAGGCCACCATCGTGCCCGTGGACGCGCTCATCACCCGGGAGGGGATCGAGGGAGTCTTCGTCCTCCCCAGCGGCGGCAAGACCGTGCGCTGGGCGCCGATACGCCGCGGCCTCCAGGAGGAGGGCCTCGTCCAGGTCCTCGGCGACGGGCTCTCCGGAGCGGTGGTGACCCTTGGCCAGGAGCTGTGCGACGACGGCAGCGAGGTCAGCGTGTTCACCGCCGGCGCCGAGCGATGAGCCTGCCGGCCGCCAGCGTCCGGCGCCCGGTCTTCGCGACCATGGTGTCGCTCATGGTCGTCGCCCTCGGCGCCTTCGCCCTGGGCCGGCTGCGGATCGACCTCCTCCCCGAGGTGGAGATGCCCTCGTGCACGATCCGGACCACCTACGAGGGGGCGAGCCCTGAGGTCGTCGAACGCCTCGTCACCCAGATCATCGAGGAGGTGGCGGCGACGGTGCCCGGGGTGGAGGAGATCGAGTCCACGTCCCTCGAGGGATCGAGCCGCGTGACCGTACGCTTCGCCTACGGCGTCAACGTCGACGCGGCGGCCATCGACCTGCAGGCCCGCGTGGACCAGGAGGTGGACGAGCTCCCCGACGAGGTGACCCGTCCGCGCGTCCAGAAGTTCGACATCGGCAGCTTCCCCATCGTCATCCTCGGGGTGAGCAGCAAGCTCGACCCCGTGGCCCTGACCCAGCTCGTCGAGGACCAGATCCGCTTCCGCTTCTCGCGGATCCCCGGCGTGGCCCAGGTGGACCCCTGGGGGAGCTTCACAAGGGAGGTCCGGGTCGAGCTCGACCCCCAGCGCCTCAACGCCCTCGGCATCCCCCTGGACCGGGTGCTCACCGCCCTCCGTGAGGCCAACCTGGACCGGCCCGCCGGTCAGCTGGAGGAGGGCCGCTACGAGGTCACCCTGCGGGCTCCCGCCGAGTTCCAGACCCTCGATGAGATCAGGGACACGGTGATCCTCGAGCGCGGCGACGGCGCGGTCACGGTCGGGCAGATCGCGGTGGTCAAGGACACCTACGAGAAGCTGGACCGCTACGTGCGGGTCGACGGGGACCTCGGCCTGCGCGTGGCCATCCGCAAGCAGTCCGACGCGAACACCGTGGAGGTGGCGAAGGCGATCCTCGCCGAGGTGGAGCGCGTCAACGTGGCCTACCCGCAGCTCAACGTGGTGGTCACCTCGAACCAGGGGGACTTCATCCGGCGGTCCATCGACAACGTGGCGAGCTCGGTCCTCTACGGGAGCGCCTTCGCGATCCTCGTGCTCCTGTTCTTCCTGCGGAGCCTGCGTAGCACCCTCGTCATCGCCGCGTCGATCCCGATCTCCATGGTGGCGACGTTCGCGCTCCTGGAGCTCGGCGGCCTGACCCTCAACCTCATGACCCTCGGGGGCCTCGCCCTGGGGGTGGGCATGATGGTGGACAGCTCGGTCGTGGTCCTGGAGAACATCTTCCGCCGGCGGAGCGAGTACGGGGAGGATGCGGTGACCGCCTCGGTGGCAGGCGCCGACGAGGTGGCGAGCGCCATCCTCGCGAGCACCATCACGACCCTCGTGATCTTCCTCCCCCTCGCCTTCATCGAGGGCGTGGCGGGCGCGCTCTTCGGAGAGCTGGCCCTCGTGGTGGTGTTCAGCCTGATCTGCTCGCTGCTCGTCTCCCTGAGCCTGGTCCCGGTCCTCGCCTCCAGGCTCCTGGCGCGACCGAGCTCCCAGGGGTCCTTCGCCGCCTTCGCGGAGCGCGGCTTCCAGCGCCTCGACAGCGCCTACGCGGGGCTCCTGCGCCGAGCCGTCCGGAGGCCCCTGGTGGTGGTCGCCCTCTCCAGCGCGGCGCTGGGCGCCAGCCTCCTGCTCTACCCCCTCATCGGGACCGAGTACCTCCCCCCCAGCGATGAGGGGGAGGTGCGGGTCACCGGCGAGATGGCCGTGGGCACCCGCCTCGACCTGGTGGACCGGCAGACCCGCCGCATGACCGACCTCGCCCTGCCGCTGGTGCCCGAGCTCGTCTCCACCGTCGTGTCGGTGGGACCGGGTTGGCGGGGGACCGTCTCCGCCCAGGGGGACATCCAGATGTCACTCATCCCGTCGCGGGAGCGTACGCGCTCCAACGCGGAGATCGCGGACGCCCTCCGCACTGCGCTCTCCGGGGAGGTCGCCGGCATGTCGATCCGGACCCGCGCGCCCCAGGGGCAGTTCCTCCTGCAGCGCGTGCTGGGGAGCGAGGGAGGCGTGGAGATCGAGGTGCGCGGCCCCGACCTCGACGTGCTGGAGGGGCTCGCCGCACACGCCGCCCGCATCGCGGAGGCCACCGACGGCGTGACCGACGTGACCGTCAGCCGACGCGCGGGCACCCCCCAGCAGGAGATCCTCGTGGACCGCGAGAAGGTCGCCGACGTCGGGCTCTCGGTGCGCGACGTGGCGCGGGTCCTCGAGGTGGGCTTCGCGGGCGCCCGCGCCGGGGAGTTCCGCGCAGACGGCAACTCCTACCGGATCCTGGTCCAGCTCGAGGACGCCGAGCGGCGCTCCATCGACGAGGTGCTGGACATGACCCTGAGCACCCCCGGCGGCGACGCCGTGGCCCTGCGGAACCTCGTGGACGCCAACCCGAGCCGCGGCCCCCTCGTCATCGAGCGCAAGGACCAGCAGCGCGTGGTGACCGTCTCCGCCAACGTCGCCGGCCGGCCCGAGGGGTCGGTGGCCCGCGACCTGCAGGCGGAGCTCATGCGGCTGCCGCGGCCCAAGGGGCACGAGGTCGAGGTCGCCGGCACCTTCGAGGAGCAGGAGAAGGCCACGCGCGAGCTGGTGCTCTCGTTCTTGCTGGCGATCGCCCTCGTGTACATGGTCCTCGCGTGCCAGTACGAGTCCCTGCGCGACCCCCTGGTGGTCATGCTCTCGGTCCCGTTCGCCGCCATCGGCGTGCTCGTGACGCTCCACCTCACCGGCACCACCCTGAACATCCAGAGCGCCATCGGCTGCATCGTGCTGGGGGGCGTGGTGGTGAACAACGCCATCCTCCTGGTGGACCAGGCCGCGCGGCTGGTCCAGGAGGGCACCCCTGTCCGGGAGGCGGTGGCCGAGGCCGGCCGGCGCCGGCTGCGGCCCATCCTGATGACGACGCTCACCACGGTCCTCGCGCTCCTGCCCCTCGCCTTCGGCATCGGCGAGGGCGCCGACGCCCAGGCGCCGCTGGCGCGGGCGGTCGTGGGTGGCCTCGTGGGGTCCACCCTGATCACGCTCCTCCTGATCCCTGCCGCTTACACCCTCGTCCGCAGGTCGAGGGCGCCCGAGCCCGCCTGAGCGCGGGCCGCGGTGGAGCGGCGGGTCAGCTCCCGCCGTCGCCGATCAGGTGCTCCTGGATGAGCGCCCACTCGGTCTGGCGCGAGTGCCACGCCAGGTCTCGGTCACGGATGCCGTGGCGCGTCTGGGGGTAGGCCATCATGGACCAGCTGGTCTTGCCCGCCTTCATGAGGGCATGCGACATCTGGAACATGTTCTGGACGTGCACGTTGTCGTCCATGATCCCGTGGTGCATGTGGAGGAACCCGTTGAGGTCCTTCGCCACGCCCAGGACGCTGGTGGCCTCGTAACCCTCGAGGTTGTCCGCCGGGGTGCGCATGTAGCGCTCGGTGTAGATGGTGTCGTACATGCGCCAGTCGTAGACACCACCTCCGGCGATGCCGAGCTTGAAG
>Ga0213859_10001495_pt1 | contig 10384 bp, 13 predicted proteins | sample PICome_2_FD_160133 | JGI IMG/M metagenome (GOLD analysis project Ga0213859, IMG submission 160133) | Coastal seawater microbial communities near Pivers Island, North Carolina, United States - PICO304 | ecosystem: Environmental > Aquatic > Marine > Coastal | place: USA: North Carolina... | reverse complement strand
CACAGTCATTCCATCATCTAATGTAGATAAAGTTCCATTAGTTGTTGTCGTTGAAATCGTGAGTGGTCCAGGTGTAGCAAATGCAGTCCAAGGATAGAAAGTATCAGATTTATCCCAAACTGAACCTTCGCCTGGGTTTGTTGACATGAGAGGAACCGCACCAAATTTATGGATTGCGGCCCAACCGTCTAATTCACCTGCAGCGATAGGAATATTCGAAGCAATTCCAAATGAGTTAATAATATTGCCGTCTTTATCTGATAACATAAATGCTTCAAATAAAGTTTTATTATCTGGTAAATAAGCTTGATTATTTTTATTCCAAATTGCCATTTACTTTTGCCACCCTTTAATATATTCTGTGCTAAAATTAGCTTTACTAAATTCTAATCTGTCAACAAGTTTTAAAGCATTACGACCAAGATGGTCAATAGCAACAAACCCTTCTTGTCCTGTTACTTCAAATCCTGTATTAGTTTTCAAAAGAGTTCTTAAGCCGTCGCTATAATTTAATTTAGCAATTACAATCATTTTTGCATCTACTAATAAATTATATAATGTAAACACTTTAGTTACTTCTTTGAGATTACCTCTAGCAAAATATTTTAAGACATTGTCACGCACTACAGCTTTTCTGTCTTTAGCTGCTTGTGATTTAACCTTGTCCATTTCTTTTTGATAATAATCATTAATAAATTTCTGCATGTCTTTAATTGCAGCAGGAACATTTTGTATTCGTTGTCCTTCTCGTACTTTCTTATTAATGAATGTATTAATTCTTTTGTTCAGTTCTTCGTTATCTTTTAATTCGTTTAATGCGTATGGCTTAATGGTTCTGAATATACGACCTGCATCTGATAATAATTTATTGAACGACTTTGTTTCTGCGGCTGTAAATGTTACTTTACCTGAGTGGTCTTGGAATATAGCATCTACGTGCCAGACTGACGGGATTTCTTTAAGTTTTGTTGATATCGCCTTTCCAAAACTTGCTTGCATTGAGTCAAGAGTTGCTCCTCGGTACGTTGTGTGCCAAACCACACCGATTTTGGATCGTTCAATTTGTTTACCGAGGTCTGAGTCTTTAGGTATCGCGTAAACAATGGTATTAGGATGGAAAGTAATATGCGGTTCTCCATCAATATTTTCTGTTTTGAGATCGTCGTTCGTATATAAGAAATCACCTTGCACTACTCCTTCAATTCCAAGCTTAGAGAATTCTGCAAGAGCTACTTTAAATTTAGCTCCTAAATCTCCGCTTAAGTCATTATCTATTTCTGCATTTGTTTTATATAGTTTGGGAGTCTTATTAAATACTCCTTTTTTAGCAACAAAGAATTTACCATCAGATGGGTCAGTACCTGCAAAGATTGCAGGAGCGCCATCCCATTTAACTGAAATTTTAACTGGTGCTTTTGTATTACCACCAAGCATATCACGAAGTGCTTGAAGATATTGGAATACATTACGCGTTCCATTAACTCCACCATCTAAGACAGCATCTTCTAAATGTGTCATGTGAAGATTAGCTCCAGCGGCTTCTGTAATGTAATTCTTAAATCTTATCATTTGTACATAGCCTTAAATTCGTCTGTCATTTCAGCAGTAAATGATGGTGCAGACCTAAAGTTACCTTTATATCTTAATTTAATATGAGCAACTGGCATCTTACCAATCATTAAATCAAATGCTAACATCGCAGCTGTAGCACCTTCCATATATGCTTGTGTTTCACCAGGTGTTGGCCGAATAGTATTTTTACCTGTTTTAACTAACTCATTAAGCTTTGTAGTAACTGTGTCGATGTCTTTGTATTCACCTTCTGAAATATCTACACCTTTACGAGGACCATAGTCACCAATACCTGTAACAAGAGTAAAGTCAAAATTAACTTTCTTAAGGTCTTTTAATTCAGCTTTAAAGATTAAATCTACTAATTGGTCTGCTAATAAATCAGCATCTTTAAGAATAATCCTGGCCATGGCCTTAAATAAAGAACGCTCGCCTTTTAATTTAAAATTAATTAAGTCGTTTGGTAAACGCTGTACAAACTTTTTCCAATTATTAATGTTTAATTTTCTTTCGTTTGCTTTAATATCCTTTACTACAGCAGGTGGTATTTTCCATTTAGCAGGATTACGACCTGCTTCTCTAATAACTTGAATATAAAATGCAGCAGCACTCCTATCAAGTTGTGCCATAAGCTTATCAAATTTGCGGTCTTGGAAAAGTGTACTAAATGATTTATTAATTAATGTTGGGTCTGCTTCTGTAATTCTCTTTTTCTTTTTAAGAGATACACCACAGAAATTAGCACCCTTTTTAACAATAAAGTCAGAACTATTAAAGTCCTTCATTCCGTGTTTTGTAATTTGAAATTGTTTAACGTCGTTATCCCAAGATTGCCCAGTTAAATATACCATATCAGCTTTACCATATCCGTTTTTATGGAGAGATAAAGCAGCTGATACTGCTTGGCAAAGGTTAACATAGTCTTGGCCGTCTAAACTTGCAATTTGACCTGGAGCAGCACCTTTGACTTTCTTTAAATTAAGCTTAACGAACTGAATAAGCTCGTCCATTTCTTCAACTGTTTTTGGTGCAACTAATTTTGATTTAAGGCATAGAGCAGCAGTCATTAATTCGTTTGGGTCATCTCCTGCTTTACTACGTTTACCGTCTGGTCTACAATTAACATAGATATATCGGTCCATGTCTTTATGCTTAACAGTAATATCTTTATCGATTCTATCAGGCGGTGGTTGTGGGCCTTCTTCTAGGTCTGGAGTATCGGCAATAATTTGTCTTGCTAATGATGCCCATTTAACACGCTTACTACCATCCATAATAGCAAATAATCCAAACTTTTTGCTGTTTGTTTTATCTTTTCTATTATCAAGCTCAATAGCGCTTTCGATTGAAGAAATACCATCATCTATTTTAGATAAGACATCAATAGCAAAAGAAGCATCGTCTCCAGTATAATCTGGAGTATCAATAGGTGCTTCTGTTAGACCTGAATAATTCCCAAAAGATAAATTGATGTTTCTTTCTTCGTTTTTAGATTTAACAGACTCTAGTTTTCCGCCAGCTGAAGTGAATGCAGCAATTGCCATATTACGACGCTTTTCTTTATCTGCGCCTTTAAATTGAGGCGCGTCACTTTTTTGAAAGTCGTCAATCCAAGCTCCTAAGCCATCAGAGACTTTAAGCTTTTCTTCAATAGTTTTTGGGCTTTCTTTTGCAAATAAACTAAAACTTTTCATAGTACCTTTGATAATAAAGTGGCGTTTCAGTTATTTATAAAAATTAAATCAGTTGAACGTCGTTGAAAACACCCTTTCTTTTCTTACTTATACGCTGACCAATATCTGTCTTGTCAAACACAGGACCATCATCATCAATCATCTTCTTTTTTCCGGAGCCACCTCCAGAACTGTCATCGATATTGATGTTTTGTTGTGCGCTTTCTTCAAGTTCGTAAATCTTCATTTTAGCACGGTCAATACCAACTAAGAATCTACGATACCAACTGATATCACCCCAACGATTCTTGAGTTGTTTCAACATAAGTTGACCAAGGTCGTCAAGTTGTTCAGATGTTACGAGAGCTAAGATACAATCTGCTGTATGAGTAATACCCATGGATTCAGATGTGTTAGTCAAATCAACATCAGAATTACCATAACCATCACGGTTGAACTGAGATGATGTGACCAATGCACAGTTATATTCCATTGCTAAGCCACGGACTTCTTCAGCGATTGATTTAACAAGGTTATAACTACTAGATGCAGCTGCACCTCTTACTCTTGCTGACGCACAAATGTTTAAGTAATCTAAAAATATCACGTCAGGTTCAAAATTCTTTTTCTGTTTCAGCTCATTCAATAAATGTCTGAAATGACCTGAATGAACAGAACCAGTTGGATACTCTTTAATGACTAACTTACCTGTTGTTTTAGTTTTGTATCGAGCCATTCGCTTTTCATATACATCACGAGGAATCTCATTGACTTCGTCAAGTGTAATATCCATGATGTTAGCATCGATACGACGACCAATTTCTTCTTCGGCCATCTCCATAGTAATATAAAGAACATTTTTACCATACATCAAATGATTGGCAGCCATGTGACATTTCAATAATGATTTACCACCTCCAGTAGTTGCAAGCAATACTGTCATTGATTTACGAGGTAACCCACCCTTGGTAATCTTGTTTAAGATATCAATATCAAATGGAATACGCTCTTCTTTCTTATGGTAATGTTCGTAACGGTCTTCAAAATCTTGAAGAAAGTCGTGACCGACGCTTGAGTCAAAGCTGATACCCAAACTATCGGATAGTAATTTTGGAATGCTACCTTTATCGTTTTCTCTGTCCTGCCCATCTAAAATGAGAATCGACTTACGAATACTATTATACAAATCTTTATCTTGGCAGAACTTTTCAGTTTCGTCAAGTAAGAACTGTGGATTAGTAGTCTTGTCAATTTCAAATTCGCCCAATAACTCTTGGATTGTATTGTAAGTGTCTTCGTTAAGATCTTTACGTTTTTCGAGCGAGAGCTTGAGAGCCTCTATGGTAGGAGGCTCTTTATATTGCTCAACATATTCAGAAACAGTACTGAAGATTTTACTATAAGAGATATCATCAAAATATTCTGATTTCAGATAAGGAAAGACCTTGCGGCTATATTCCTCATTCAGTATCAGGTTCGATAGTATCGTCTTCTCTATCATCTTCTATTTTCTCCATTTCTAAAGTAGTTAGTTTGAATTTCTTCTCAATGTAGTCATTGAAACGCGGGTCAGCCATGAGACCTTCGAAGAACTCTTCGTCGGATTCAATATCTTTAGCACGTCTTTTCGGTTGGATAATTTCTCCAGTGTCCATATCTACTAAATTATACCACCCTTGGTTGGCCTTTGTCAAATGTCCAGATTCAAGAGCTAAGTCAAATAGACTTGAGTACTTTTGAATACCAGTATCGTAAAGGACTGTAAATGGTAATTTAGCTTTTTCTTTAACATATCTAGATTTCTCAATATTAATTGTGAACTTAAACCCTGCAAGGTCAGTACCTTCTTTCTGTTGAGATTTAGAAATGATAAAGATTTGATTGGCTGAATAATAGATACCAGTACCACCTGAAACGATGTTCTTAGGGAACAGACCAATTTCTTTATAAGTGTGGTTGATAGCAATCATTGGAATATCTTTACCAGTCAGCTTCGGTGTCACAATACGGAACAACGATTTAAGTTGTTTTGCACGAGACATATCAGCAACTGATTTCTCATTTTGAGCATCTTCAACTTCTTTACGAGAAGCCAAGTTACCAATTGAGTCAATCATAATAAAGACTTTATCACCTTTCTCAATCTCGTTCAATCTCTTAGTAGCATCGAACTTTAATTGTTCAACGTCTTCGATTGGAACGTGAATGACACGGTCTGTATCAATATTATAACTTTCAAGATATTCTGGTGTGATACCATACTCAGAATCATATAGGATAGCTACACCTTCAGGATATTTCTGAAGATAAGCTTTCATACAGTAGAGACCGAGAAGAGTTTTGAAACTCTTAGATTCACCGGCTACAACTGTAAGACCTGGAAGTAAACCACCCTTTAGACTACCGCAAAAAGCGATATTGACGATAGGTAGCTCTGTTTGAATAGGGTCTTTAGTATTGAAGAAGGACGATTTAGATAGGACAGTCGACCCTTTGACTGACCCCGCCTTCAACATTTTGTCAAGTAGACTCATAATTATTCTCCGCTAAGAATTTGATGTAGTTTATCTGCAAAAGCGTCAAGTTTCTCATAACGGTTTGGCCAGTAGATATAATCTTTTTCTGGGTTGGCCTTGAGATTATTTAACAATGGAATGATTGCTTCGTACATGATTTGAGCTCTTTGCGTTGCTTGTTCAGCTGTTGCTGATGCAGATTCAGCTTGAGCTTTAGTTTCTTGTACGACTGATAATTCATCTTCTGTCATGGCTGTAAAGCCAAAATCAAAATTTGTCATGTCGATTGTTTCTTTAATTGACATACTTTCTCCTGTAAATGAGGGGACCCGAGAGTCCCCACTTTAGATTAGTTACGAGCGAGGTCCTTAAAGATTGCAAGGTCATCGTCATCGTCATCTACTTGAGATGCAGTTTCTGCTTCAGCTACTGGAGCTGGGGCAGCTTCTCTGATTGTGCTTGAAATATCAAGTCCATCTGCTTGTATATCTTCTGCCTCATACGGTGATGGTGCTGAAACCTCTTGAGTTTCATTAGCAAGGTCAAGAACTCTGTAGAGTTTTTGCTTGAGTTCATCGTATGATTTAAAGTTAGAAGGCTCTACAAGTGCTTGTAGAGAATGCTCTTGATTCCATACACTTTCAAGTGCTTCATCATCATCTAATAGCGGTGATGGTGCATCAAACTCTGATTTGTCATAGTTTGGATAACCTTCAAACTGACGGATTTTCAATCTGAAGTTTGCACCTTCCCATAGGTCGAAAGGATTTACTGGATCTTCATCTTCAAAGGTAGGATTCATCAAGTCGTTTAACTTGTCGAAGATTTTCTTACCGAATGAATACATAAAGACTTTACCCTCGTTCTCTGGGTTTGCTGGGTCTTTGACAACATAGATATTTGAAGTATACTTCAATCTACGCTTTTGTTTACGAGCTTGTTCTTTATCAGCATCAATACCCGAATTCCAGAGTTTTGAGTTATACTCAGATACTGGGTCGTCTTGATTGATAGTAGTCAAGCTGTTTTCGATATACCATAGACCTGTAGGGCCTTGGAAGCCATGGTCCCATACTCTTACAAAAGGCATCTCTTCGTTTTGAGGTGCTGGTAAGAAACGGATAATCGCAAAGCCGTTACCAGCTTTATCACGAGTAGGTTTCCAGAATTTCCCTGCATTGGGGTCTTGGTAGGATTTGGTTGAAATCTTATCGAGCTGTGCATTAAGCGCGTCGAGTGACTTCGTACGATTCTTCTTTAAAGAAGCAAAGTTAGTGGTTGCCATATTTAGTTTCTCCTTGTATAGCGTTATATAGCGATTTATTATTACAATTGGAAGTGGTCACGTATAATGTCCTTAAACTTCCGCTCATCATATAACAAGAAAGGTTTATACTTTCTTGATACTCTTATTATATCACGTGAGATTATTTTGTCAACTATTTTTTCACTCCAATAGTCAAAAATATTGGCAGTATGAGTTAGAATAGTGAAGGTCTCTAATGAAATCTTCTTCTGACTATACTGAGTCATAATGTAAGGATGTTGACCATCCCGTGATACAAAGTTTGCTGTCCAATCTTCATCGAGATTTTTCAGCTCGGATTTAAAAGTGTAAGTCAATGACTCAATCTTTTTCTTCCATTCTAAATACCTGTTTTCGGCCTCTGCGTCAAGCAATTCCCTTATCCAAGTATTCGGATTATTTATAAAATTTGCGAGCATAAAATTAACTACATCGTCCTTTTTTGACAATTTTAGAAAACTGTATGCGTCGTTTCTTGTACGAAAAGTATCTATCGAAGCTCTTATCTTACCGTTATATTTAACATAGTCGTAAGCGTCACTTGTAAAGTGTTTCTTCAGAGCTAAGTACTTGACGTAAGTTTCAAATCCAGCGTCAGTAAGCATTTAACAGCCTTTTACAATATCGTCCAGATTTGGTTCTTCTTGTTTGACCATTCTCAAACCGACAGCTTCAGTTCTAATTTTTTCTTTTAGTATCGAAGATTTTTTTACGATTTGTGCAATGGTTTCTATTTCTAAGTTGTTTTTTTCTGCAAAATCTACAAGAGCATCGATATATGGGACACCCTTAGATAATTTTGAAGAGATTTCATGATGTATTTTATCTGGCGTTAAAGCAACAACAGCCATGTCATTCTCTCCTGATTTTTGTTTTTTCATATTTACCTGTTTATTATATACTAAAATGGTGGGTTTGTCAACTGTTTTTTTAGTATAGAGTGGATAAAAAAATGGGTACTATTTTCATAATACCCATCTATTATAACACAACTTAATGTGTTTGTCAACAGTTATTTATACAATCCAAATATCTTTTTTCTCACAGGCCATGAGACCGTCGAGCTCGATAGTTTGGTATATCGTAGTATCGCAAAAATCAATATGGTGTTGCACCAATGGTACTCCGTAGATTGGAGTTTGGAAGGGTTCGTAAAGGGCGGGCCAGATAATTGGGGCTAAAAAGCCTACCATACATATACCGATGAACAAAATGCCTAATGTCCAATTACGGATTGTACTAAAAGACATTTTACTGTACCTCTGTTCCTTCTGGCGTGGATACAATATAACCAGCATTTTTCCAGCCTTCAAGTGTGCGGCACTTAGTACGATTGATTTTGGTCATACCGACAGTGGTCATTTCAACACGAGCACAATAAAGACCTTCTTCGTTCATACGTGCAACATAATCTTTGGGTGCAGCTGTAGCAACTGAACTCAAACCAAGCGCGCTCATTAGACACGCAGCAACAACTAACTTATTCATTGTAAGTTTTCTCCTAGAATGTGGGGGACTAAATTTTGATGCTAAGTGTTACCTTTCGTATCACTCAACAGTTTTATATATACTAGCAATACTCAATTTTGTGTTAATTTTTTATTAAATGTGCGTAAACTATTATATTCCCGATATGAATAGGTAGACAAAACCGTTACACTTCTTCAAATAATACTTCTTCGACATATTGGTTCTTACGCTCTTCGGATATCCCCATTGCAAGGATTGAGCCGTGAAGCATTTTATTCATCTTTTGGTTACGACAATATTTGTTTTGTGCTTCAATTGTATTGAGATTTTTGTTTCGTTGATAAACAGGATTCTCCATTTCTAAACAATAGAATTGAGCCAAGTTTAAAGCCATAGTACAAAGCTGGTCTGTTTCTTCACCTTCTCTAATACTGCCTGCACCCACAATAGATGGGCTGAAGATTTCCTGTGCCCATGCTGGCATCTCTCTAGCACGAGTCCATAATAACCCTTCAGTCTCATAATTAAATTTATCTAGGAAAGGGTGCGGACCTTCTACGATAGGAGAATAGTCACAGAAGCACCCTGAGATTTTTTTCGGATTAGCTACAATATCTAAACCAAAGATTGGTAAATTAACATGTGGCTGTGGAAAGATATTGATATGCATGAGCCATAATTTATTCTTACCGACTGGTTCAATTGTTTTTAAATGAGCCTTTCGTATAACATCGCTCTTCCAAAACCAGTCACTCCAACCTTCTAAATCTGCAGTGTGTTTTGGATTTTTATACTCTTGCATGTTGGCACCAAATAGGCACCGCAATCTAAATGACAAATCTCTCAACTTGTCAAATAATTCTGATTCTATCATTAGTCGTCTTGTGAATTAAGTTCTGCTAATATTGTTTCACTACTATCATAATCTTCTGGATTATCGTGATAGAGTTCTATCAATTCCATAAACATACGCTCTGCGAATTCAAAACAAATTTTAGCTTCGTCAGCCATACTGTCATCAAGTAATTCTCTGACACCAGCAATTAGCCCTTTTCTATCGTCAAATTCATACATAGCTCCATTACCAGGAACATGCTTCTTAATAATTTGACCACCATGAGCATCACCAAAATGTCTTACATATAGGTGAGCTAATAAACCATTATTGTTATTGTCTTCGTAGAGGACGTCGATATGTCTTTGATATTCAACAACGCTTTTCAAAGGTTCTTCAATCTCAGGTAAATCATACATATTTTCTAATTCAATCAAATCATCTTCAATTTGAGTTGACCTGAAGATTGATTCTAATTCGATTGGAACTTGAACTGCGCTTTCAAGCGCTGAATAATTTGCTAATTGCGCAGCTAAATATTGTTGATATAATCTTGGTGGAATATTACCACTTAAAAGCATATCAGCAAATTCAGTACGTTCTGCGTTGTCGTGATGCTCTTTTGTTAAAGCTTTAAGATTGTTTGACATTGACCACTCCCTCATAATATTGGTGTTCGTACATTTCTATTTATAAATAGAAAAATAGTCATGCTTATTTGAAATAAAAATAAAAGGAGAATTTGTATGCTAAATCTAGATATGTTAAAGGGATTCGTTAATATCGGTAAAGATTGGGTCCTTGACAGAATCGGAGAAAGAACATCATGGGATGGCGGTGTTATTATTGCTGTCTGTGGTGGCTACCTTATGTTAGGTGGTTTAATTGACTTAGTGGCATGGGGTGGATTACTCTATGGTGCTTGGACTTTATGGAAATCTGAAAATGTCTGATGAAGAAAAGAAAGTAGTTGCTCACCACCCCGCTGATACAAATGGCGATGGGAAAGTAA
>Ga0213859_10001489_pt1 | contig 10405 bp, 5 predicted proteins | sample PICome_2_FD_160133 | JGI IMG/M metagenome (GOLD analysis project Ga0213859, IMG submission 160133) | Coastal seawater microbial communities near Pivers Island, North Carolina, United States - PICO304 | ecosystem: Environmental > Aquatic > Marine > Coastal | place: USA: North Carolina | collected... | reverse complement strand
CTGCTCCACCGTCGATATACGTGAAGAGAGTATGAATAAAATCTAATTCCCTCTTTCCATACAAGGCAATTGGAGATTCTATCCTGATCATTTTCTGAGTTGCCTCTCGTAAAATCAAAGCTTCTGAAACCATTCGTTGTTTCATAAATACTGTTGGGATTCCTTTTGCTGCTTTGACCCATGAATCAGGAGTGTTGGGCTAAGATTGATTCGCAACCATATAACAGAATTAATATGAGATAGTGAAATATAATATCTTCATTGCAAACAGGATTTTACAAGAGTTCACTTACCGATGCTCCTTCAAAAATCAGTTTGACCAGGCTTTCCACAGAACCTGATGCACTCATCATACGGGTAATACATGTTACCGTGTAAGGAAGAAACTTATAAGCTACATCTTCAACGTCGTTGTTGAAGGAATGAGGATATTGTCTTCCTGCTTTGCCTCCCACTACAGGTTTACCATAGTATTCATCCACTGGGTATAAATATGCTTTACCAGTCAGTCTAAAAGTATCAATAATTGGATCAACAAACGTATGTAGCAATTCCAATGCAGATTCTATTGGATTACTTGATAAAGTGTTGTCTGAACGAACAGTAGAAACAAACTCAGATGCAATATGAAGAAAATGTTTAGGGTCCAAATAAATCGTCTTCAGAATATCTTCAGCTGTTTCCATAGGATACTTTATTAGACTTGTCGACCAAAACTGAATTTTTTCCTCTCGAGAATCTCTGGTTGAGTGAAGATAAAATTCTTTAAAGGATGATGCAAAACATGTTGCTTTAATTAGCTCCAAAAGTTGCCTTCCTAGACGTTCTGTTACCTCAACATCTGACATTGCCGTTGGTATCAGTTTTCCTGCCTTGTTCATTGCCAATTTGTATGGTAGGACAATAAAAGAGTAAGGAACTGTATTTGGGAACGCATGCTTTGGATCAAATGCATCCCTGATAACTTCAGTAATTGAATTCACAATAAGAAGCTGATTATAGGTGCTCAAACGACTCAAAGTTGTTGTTCCATTGTTCATTTCTTTTTTTTCATCACTTTGATCTTTTTGCATTCGTAGCTTGACGTCATCAGAATGTTTATCTCTTGCATCAGCAAGAGCTTTGATAACATCCTTTGGAAGCAAACTGTCCCTTGCGAAGTAAGGATGTTGCAGTACTAAATCCATATCCATATTGGATCTATGTTCTATTGGTGACAAAAGATGAATGAGTATATCCTGAGCAATATGGTCGTCAACATTTTGCTGAACTGTTAATACAGCCAAGTCTGTGCTCCATTTAACCACAAATTCCATAGAAGATATGGTTCCCATTCTCATATTTGAATGAAATAATGTCTCGCCACCAGTAACCAATGTAAATAAGAAGACTCCGAACGACCATAAATCAACACTTGGACTGGCCTCAATTAATTCATAGGGAAGAGTTGGAAGAGATTGTGCTGTTGTTTCATCAAGATTACAGTAACATTTGACTACGTAAGCATCACCAGTTTCTGGGTCAATCCTAGGGGCAACCAACTCCCAAGGGATGTTGACATTTGCAAGATCAGTAACGGCACGCCAATAACTATTATAGAAGGATAGCTCAAGTGAGTCTAATTTCTTAAACATCTCTGGTGGAAGGATACTAGATTCATATGAACATAGTCCACTCGGAGAGATTGCGCCAAGAAAAGCTGTTTTTTGATAAGTGGGTATGACACAATTGATTCCAGCAAGTTTCCACTCGCGCGACCAAAGTCCATCGATTTGTATTGGGAAAGAAAGTATATTTCTTGCTCCAAAGGAACCATGAATCACCCCTACGCGAAACATGTTAGATATGTCAATGATGTATTTATAAAAAATCATAATAAAATATAATAAAACTTAATGTTTTCTTACCTTTCTTGTGTAAATTATTTAGAAGGTAAGCCATGCCAATTATCATACTCTTCACTGCCGATGAATCAAGAAGACCTCTACGTAAAACGTCACAAAGGTTGCCATCCGTGGACAAAGGGAAAACAACTGCAAATGGATAGTGTGTCAGGTTGACCCACTCTAAAGAGTCTGTTTTCGCAGAATGTAAACGCAAAGGCATTTTCCTAAAACGCTTATCTTCTCTATGCTTGATGTAAATCATGTTTTTATCTGAACTCTCAACGTCATATGAGTCAATGATTGAAATGATTGAGGAGGATTTGCTCAAGTCTTTCAAAATCTCTCTCCATTTCACTTCAGTTTTGAAGACAGCTTGGCTTTTCGTAAATTTAAAGCAGACTGGGATTTCATTGACTGTGTAATCAGAGCGATATCTCACATCGGATGTTGGTGTAAACATCAAAGGGTGATTATTCTGTGAGTTAATCTTGAAAACTAATTGTTTTCCTTGTAAAAAGATAGATTGGTTGCTTCGGTCGCGATGAAGTAAAATTGTTCCACCATTCACAGGTGGAATAAATGTGTACAAACCAGCAAAATACCGATGAGAATGAAATTCTGCTTTGCAAAAAACATTGGCGTAATTATCCACGGTATATGACGGAAAGTCAATGATTTGAGAAGAATCAAAGTTTTTTTGAAACGTATTGGATGGAAGTTTTAGGTTCATCAACATCTCAATATCATCAAAGTCTAGTTGAGCCAAAATACGTCGAACACTTTGAGAAAAATTGTTTTCAGGGTTAGAGAGGTTGTAGTAACACGTCATGAAGACCCAAAATTTCTCACATACTGCACTTAAATCATGATCAGTTATGTCCTTGTTATCTTCTTCTTGACCTTTGATATGATTGAGGAAACCAAAAGTTATGTGTTTTGGTTCAACTGGTTGGTTTCTCTTTAGATGGTATGAAGCATCCATTTGATGTTTTACTTCGGCTAAGACTTGTCGTTCACATTCAAGAATAAATTCTTCATCATGCACACAATCGTAAAGTCCACCAGATTTGATCTTCCAAAAGCTCTCCAATGGAAAGAGACCATAGATAATAAGCAATTGTTGAATTGCTTTCCATGAATCAAGTTCGCTTTTCAGAACTTCGCGTGGAATCTTTCTTCGAAGAAGATGGAGATCGAGTGCTGTGTAACCTTCCGGTGTGGAGCATGATTCTATTGATGCTGGTGCCACATCCAACATGTGAGCAATTATTTGGTAAGGAGCAGCATGAAAAGCAATCAAAATATGAATAGGTAGAAGACCGTGAAGCGAGCTAGGAGCTTGAAGACATTTTGCATCGTTGATCAGAGGCATTCCAAGTAAATTAATTTTTTTCATGACTTGATCTTGATCTCTCTGGCTTGTCTCTTCATCGACATTTGTCCAACCATTGTTTGGGGCAAAAATAGCACCACATAATTGGAACTTATTCATCCTTATGGCAACCGTCTGCTTTTTGGCCAATTCTCTAACCCTTTCTTTACATTCAAGATTAGCATCATCTTTAGATCTAGAATGTGCTGTTAAAAGCTCCGCATTCACAAATAGAAAATGCTTATCAAGTAGCAAATGTAGAGGAAGATCACCAAATTCATTGAGACTTTTCGAGGCGCTAATATCATAGTTCAATAATTTTGCCAATCTCTCGAAGCTAGCATTGTGCTTTGCAGCCAAATGAAGTGGGGTGTTGCCATTTTGATCTTGTATTCTTAAAGCCCTTTTTGCATCAACTTTGAAGTTGGTTTTACTTTGACTGCTCCCATTCGCATCATTAGTCACAGAGTAATGAGCCAGAAGTACATGAATCATGTTTTCATGATATGCATTGATGAAATAAGGATTTGCGAATGCCATATGTAACGGAGTCCTAGAACCCTCAAAACAGCAAATATAAAATGGATCATTAGAAGGCAACAAATCGTAATATTTAGAGATGTACTCATTGAACAATGAATTTGTCACATGAGTCAAAGCTGAAGGGTTGCTTTGAATCAAAATTTTCAACGTTGTTGGACTTGAAATAGCAAGAACTGCACAATGAAGAGGAAGTAGCCCACGAATATCTGAAACTGTAGAAGGATTGGTAGGCTCTTGTGGGCTGCCTCGTATCAATAATTCCACTAAAATCCTTGGTGGGGTGAACGGCTTCAACGCCTTTGGACTTTCAGTGGCCTGGTAACCAGTTGTTGCAATATGCAAAGTTTTCTTGTATTGTGCATCATTCAACTCAAAAATTGTTCTAAACAAAACATGCAATGGTGTCTGACCCAATGAATCTTTTGTAATGAGCGCCTTTGAGTCAGCATCAATTAATGCTTTCAGAGATTTGAGAGCAACGCACGATGAAGAAGGTTTGCCATCTGATTGGGCTGGATCTACAATGTTCTTTGCAAGAAGCTCCACTGCGTAGTGCAACGGTGTCCTATGTAGATCTCCCTTGGTATTAAAGTCTTTTATACTTGCGACATTGTAGGCTTCTGGTAGATCTTGCTGAAGTAACATCAAAATGATACTTGATGACCGATAGATATGATGTGAAGGGACTTTTGATTTACCTTCTTCGACATCCAGCTTTCTTCCTTGTACTCTTAGTATCCAATGCAATGGTGTGCGGTGATAATAATCAACCTGACAAGCACCCCCGGGGTATGCCTTGATTAAATATGCAATTACTTCTTTTGATATTCCATTTTTTACCGCATAGTGTAATGGGATGGCACCCAAAACAGTATCTGGAATCACCAATGCAGAAGCAGGAGTATATAAATTCATAGACTCTGCTTGTTTAGGCAACTTTCTTTTTATGACACTTGGAATTGGTAATGGTACTTTTTCATTGTCTGGTTGAGAATTGGTTTCGACTTCAAATATCCAAACCTTTTCTTCCACGATACGACCAAATAACTCAACTGTTGCTAATGACCTAGTCTCAGGATGATACTCAATTAGATAATGCAGTGGTGTCTTACCCAAATGACATCGTGATACTGAAGCTGCTGGGTTTGCTTCAACCAAAATTTTAATTATTTGCGAAATGTCACCTTCGGGCTTTTTCTTTTTGGTACTGGCAATAGAAGGTTCTTTCGCTGCTATGTGGAGAGGCAAAAGTCCTGTTTCATCGCTTATCTTTGCAGCTTCAGGGCAGAGATGGCATAATGCAGCAATAACATCGGAGGTGCAGTTATGTCGTACGGCGAGAAGTAGTGGTGTGTCTCCATTATCCTTAGTTTTCAATTCATTAAGAAGGGCATTCTTGGCAACTGCATTGATTGGAAGGGGGGATGGGAAGTAAAAAGTCTGCTCTTTTTTAAACAAAGAGTTGGAAACTGTGCAGTTCTGAGTAAGATAGGTAAGAATTGAATCTTGCCATGTACTCTTAGATGGCACAGGTCCTCGAGCTATTAAAGCATGTAATCGAGTTGTATATTTTTTCTTGGTTTCAGCAGGAGATGAAGATGATGGCATGATTGTAAATATCAATAGTGGTTGAATCTGGACAACAATTGATGATTAGACACTAACTCAAATAAATTAATTACTTGTATTTTCCAGTGTTGTGGTTGTCGATGTTTGTGTAAAAAATATTTAGTTATTGACAAAAAAATACAACAACATCAAGATCATCATCTTTCTTGAATTTTTGGTGAATATCGCTAATGATGGAGATATACATGAAGGGCTTATACAAGGGCTTATGTAATTGAAAATAATATTCGCATTTCATGCCTACGATGTGAATCTTTCGTTTACTAATTCCTCCCCTTTTCTTCCTCTTCTTTTTTGATTTTATTATTTTTTTATCTTACGAGCTCCTTCAGTGCTTTTTCTTTCCCTCCTCTGCTGCTGACAATTAATTTTCATTTGAATTAGAATCGAAAATTACTCTGACATCACATCCAAAATAACATCGAAACCTGCTATTGTAAGTCATGGACTTCTCAACAACTCTGGCTGACTCTCTATTAGATGATCTTGACGATCTTTCGGACGTTGAGGGTCAAGAAAATCAACAATCCAACGAGGAATCACAACAAGATGTTACGGAAAATAGTCACGACAACGATTTTGTGAAGAACTATAACCAGGTAGGATCTTCTCAATCATTTTCAACGAGTCAATTGACATCATCTGTTGGAGAAACCAAACGGCGTGACTTCCTTGATGATCCCAAACTTTTAGCTCATCTTTCTGTAATTGAATCAGTTACGCCAACCACAAAGTATGATGAAAACGACGATGGTTATTCTCTAATGACCACGAGCAACAAATACCTTCAATCCATTCAAAATGTAATAAGTCAAGCACATACAAACCTCACTCTTGCATACAAATCTAAATTTCCAGAATTAGAGGATCTACTACCTGATCCAATTTCATACAAAAATGCTATTAAGGTGATTCAAAATGAAATGGATCTCACTGTCATCAATGAAGAATTGAATTCGATAGCTAAGCTTTCTTCAAATCAAATTATAACTTTATCAGTCGCTTCTTCCACTACCTCAGGTAGACCTTTGACTCAGAATGAACTGCACCATGTCAACCAATGCATAAGCTACATTGATAATGTCTTGGAAGTCAAATCAAAGTTGATAGCACATGTTGAGCAACACATGGATTTTCTCGCTCCGAATATGGTAATATTACTAGGACCAACATTGGCAGCGAGAATGGTTAGTACTGCTGGTGGATTAGCTGAATTAAGTCGTATCCCTGCTTGTAACTTACAAGTTCTAGGTCAGACAAGATCAACTAGTGCCTCTAGGGCTGGGTTTGGTACTAGTATTGCCGCTTCTGCGGCAGCGATTTCTGCATCATCTTCATTATCAAATGATAATGCACCTGGGAATATTTTGAGACCGCATCAGGGTATCCTTGCAGAATGTGATTTATGTAATCTTGTGCCATCTCATTTACAAAGGAAGGCGTTGAAACTACTCGCTGCTAAATTGGCATTAGCGATTCGGTGTGATTATGTTAATTTGGAAAGTGGAAGAGAGAGGACAAAGACTACTGGGTTGAAGTTTTTCAATGAGATCAAGGAAAAATTTGGAAAATGGGAAGAGCCAGATAAAGCACCAGTAGTGAAGGCTTTACCAAAGTGAGTAAAGAAATCGACGTTGTATTATCATATGACTTTATTGTTAAATGTTGTTCATTTCTCAAGAGTGTACCTAGAATTCTATCCTTTCAACTTGGAATTCCTCAAATAATGATATTTATATTTTTGCAATTTGTTTTCAATTAATTTTGCAGTTTTTCTCACTTTGGGCTGTTGATATTTTTTAATTTGTTATAATTATCAGACCTGATATGACAACGAAGAAAAGACGAGGGGGTAAACGAATGCGTCTACTGAAGGAGAGATTTACGGAGTCTGAAATGATGAAACAAGCTAATCGACGAGGGTTTTCAGTGGAAACTGGGGAGTATGGTGATGATGCTATGGGAATGACACTCGGGATGCTAGAAAAATCAAAAGACAGCTCGGGTAATATACGGCACTTGGCCGGATCGGTTGCAACTAAAAGAAAGATGAGGCAGGCAAATACCAAGGCATCAAGGAAACGAGCAGAACAAATGAAAGGAGGTCAGGCAAGTGGCTTAGCAAGTAGTATTGTATTTACTCCAGTTCAGGGTATGGAGCTAGTCAATCCCGATGCAATGAGAGAAAGAGTGAAAGAAGCAAATCAAAAGTGGTTTTCTGAAAGCTCCGGATTTCAAAGTGCATTACCCAAAAGCAAGTAATTGTGTTTACTTTGGCTCATTTTACAGGTAGGGAAATTTTTTCGTCATTGGTATATTAATTACAGAAGAGTGTGTTTGAAGTTGATCCATTGTTGCTTTCTCCCCCTGTCTCTCTCTAGAGAGAATAAATTAATAATTGTTTTTGTTTTATTCCGAGTCGAGGCATGTTACACATCCAACCTAAAACACTGATATAAACTAATAAAGTGGAGCTAAAAATGGCAGTTGTATTTTTTACAGCAATTTCGATTTCATTGTGTTTTGAAAATTTTCTGCTGCATTCATCATAATATTCTATAAAAGTAATCAAAACCTTATGATCAACATAAAGATGTGGCTTTACCATTTAGTTACTACAATATTGCTCAGTGCCTTTCTATCGACAGGCTCTCCATCCCCTCAGTCCGGAAAGGTTGACGAAGACGATGAATACCAGAGGAAAACATTGGCTTTCACATATGATTATGATAAGCAGACACCTATTGAGGACTCTCTGAATCATGATGAAGATGACACCGTGGATCGATTCGAATCAAATATCCTTCAAACCACCAATAATACCATTGCCGAAATGCCCAGGAAAGATGTGGTACAAAATCCTACAGTAAAGGTATCGAAGAAGGTAAAGAAAAGAAAGAAAAGTTTGATGAAGGGAAATCGAAACCTTAAAAGATCTCGGCAAAAGAAATCTCAGTCCGCTCTATTCAAGACTTTACAAAACGCTCAATCTAAAGTTCGTGGTGAAAATACGAGAGGACAAGATGAACTTTCAGCGCTCCTGTTATCTCATCCTAAAAATATAAAGAAGATGGACATTGAAGATGAGCTGGTTATGCGAGCATTCTTATCATCACTTGCTAGGACTGCTGACAAGACGGACATTGAAGATGAGCTGGTTATGCGAGCATTCTTATCATCACTCACTAGGACTGCTGATAAGATGGACATTGATGACGAGTTGGTTATGCGAGCATTCTTATCATCACTCACTAGATCTGCTGATAAGATGGACATTGAAGACGAGCTAGTGACTCGAGCATTCTTATCATCACTCGTTGGGACAGCTGATAAGATGGGCATTGAAGACGAGCTAGTGACTCGAGCATTCTTATCGTCGCTTGCAAGAAGTCGTGGTGCTAACCGTTCATACAGTGGAAGTAAAAGAAAGTCTAGGAAGAAGTCAAAAAAGTGGAAGTCATACAGAGGCAAAGGGAAAAAATCAAGAAGTCATGGTCGTAGTAGTCGATCGCATAGCTACGATGATTACGTGTTTTCTAATTATGATGAAGATGATGATTATTACGATAGGGAATCGAAAGATTTCAATACTGTTACTGATGACGAGTTTGTGGATGTTTTGTTCAATTTATTGGCTAGTAGAAGGGATGATGACATAGATACTGTGAGTAATGATAATTCAGAAGAGCAGAGTTTTGAAGACTTTTTAAGTAACTACTACAAAATAAAGGAAGGCAAGTTAGATGTTGAGAATGCTCCATCATCTCATCCATCATATAAACATGACCAACAAAGTCCGGAGAATGAGCTCTCAGTCGATGATTACTACTCAAATACAATTATACCTTCCTTTGATGACTTTTTCGCAACAAAAGATGAAGCACTCATAGAGCCGGTGCCAATTGATGATAATTATTATCCAGGTTTAAACAATGAAAATGATATTTTGGTTGACGATTATTATTACTATATCCCACCTAATGGTGACAATTATCGTGATCCAAATAGTATCTTTTCCAAATTCACTTCTTCACCTGCACCAGCAGCCAATCCCATGACAAAGTATGCCAAAAGAAATGACGATGACAAATATATTGACGATGACTCAATGTTGAATAACCCTAGAGTGGCGTTGGCATCTCCTTCTCCATCACCAAGGCAACTAAGCGATCAGAGAAAGCAAAGAAAGAACTAGACAAAGAATAAACAAAACAAGGGCAGGCACGTCACGAGACATGGAAACTACGAGATTGATTCAACAGAATGAAATTCGTGTTTATGAGTAATAGTATTTTGGTTAGTGGTTAGACTGTTATTTTTGTCTATGCTTGTAAGAAAGAAAAATGGCCATAAAATATGTCGTGATTAAAGAATAGTTGATTGTAAATACTTTTATAAACGCAGGCCTCGCTGATAATACTTGCCTCACAAATTGGTTTGTTATTTTTTATTATAACTGTATTTCTATTGCTAACAATCATCACTGCGAGCAATCAGAGATAACTCGCTGAGAGCTGTAATCATCTAATCAATAATTATCCAATAGCTGTTTTTTGTCATAAGGACCTATTCATCCAATGTAAATATCATACCCACGACATAACAAAAACAAAGAAGAGGCCGAATTAAACATTAGTTTCCTTCTCCAAAGTTACCTTTGCTTTTTCAAAAGTAAAAAGTTGATAATGTCATCATTGATTTATTTCTTTAACTATCATAGTACTGATCCCTCCTTATCACATAGAAGAGTGATTATGTGAATTGCATACAAGTTTAGTTGATGATATTATTTCAATTGAAATATACCAGAACTGGGGTACTACAGTATACCTTATTCTTATTCGATGTTTTGATTACACGTACTACGTGTACTACGAGACCACACCAACCAGTCAAACTTTCTTTGCAAAAAAAAACAACCACAAAAAAATTGACATCAAAACTCAAAACACAATGTCAAAAAATAATAATAATT
>Ga0213859_10001488_pt1 | contig 10409 bp, 11 predicted proteins | sample PICome_2_FD_160133 | JGI IMG/M metagenome (GOLD analysis project Ga0213859, IMG submission 160133) | Coastal seawater microbial communities near Pivers Island, North Carolina, United States - PICO304 | ecosystem: Environmental > Aquatic > Marine > Coastal | place: USA: North Carolina... | reverse complement strand
TTGAACAGCTTAACTAACAAGGTGTTGCAAGATAAGCTCCGTGAAAGAGGTCTAAAGGTCAGTGGTAAGAAATCAATACTCATTGATAGGTTGATGGGCCGAGAGGAAACAGCAGAGATCATTAGCAATACCATCGTCTGTGATGTAACAGAGGAGAACCTAAAAAAGCTTACAAATGCTCAGTTGCAAGGTCTGCTGAGGAAAAGGAAAATGAAAACAACGGGAAAGAAGTCAGTGCTGATGAATAGATTGCTGGGCAAAGATGGGGGCAAAGCAAAGCAGCAATGGAAAAAATCATTAGCAAAATCCTTACTATCCAGCTTGATCAACAATAAAAAGTCGAAGATTCATCACATGACCGCTGAAGAGATATGGGATTCTGATCCAATCTTTCAACAATACCCATTTGATAAGTTTGAGGAGTACTTGACAACTCTCCAAAAGGCTGCTGCGAATGAAGAAGAAATAGCATTGATCAACGATGACGAGTTTTGGACGGAGATGATTGCGTATCCCAGAGACACCGTAACAGATCGGGGCGTTCCGTATTGGGACTCTCACCCTGCTAGCTCTCTTCTTGCAGAGGATGTGAGAGATGGTACTGCAGATATGATCAAGCCAAAGGAGCTACACAAAATGAGGAAACAGTACCTTGAGTTTCCTCTCAATGTTTTTCGCCAACATATATACCAAGAACGACGCCGTCTAAGAGAGGAGCCAGGTTGGGTAGAGAAGCGTAACAAACTGGCCCAAAAGATGCACGAGAATGAAATGAATGCATTGAGTGAAGAATGGGACACAAAGAGGAAAGAAGCTGATATGAGTGATATGTGTAAGATGTGGGAGCAGCTCCGCTTGCATGACGACGACGATGATGAGGAGGAGGAGGATGATAATTATGATGATGATGAGTAGGTGGAGGCTGGAGGTAGAACAAATAATAGTAATAACTGACAACATTTATCTAGAGATGACTGCTTATGATTTAGTAATAACTATATAGAGATGGAACACAAAACATCGTAGGTATCTAATCCATCTTCACTTTGCCTGACATTTGCATGAGAGGGTGATACTTCATATCATACTGTACAATCACACACACAGCTTCGGTACACATCTTGTGCATTTTCAACTTGTCCTCGGATGATCTTCCGTGTCTAAAACGAGAACCTAAGACTTGATATGTCTTCAATCTCCAATGATAACTTTCCTGCCTAGCCTTTGCTCGGTTGATGAACTTCTTTGTTGCACTTGAATGCTTGTTCAACGTAATGGTAGCCTTTTCGGGTATACCTTTGTATGCACTGTCTGCAATTACTTTCTTGCCTTTGGGCAGACGATTGTAAAGAGAGGATCGATCCCAACTATCTCTCGAATCCTCCAATTTGCCACCACAAAACATTGTTCTGTCTCCCTTTGCCCCAGCTGGTATTGGGCCTAGCATATCCACAAGAAGAGACTAAGAAATGACAACAGAGTTAGTAGAGTTACTTTTAAACGTAAAGTAAAGCAAGCATACTCTCACCCTTCTCAAGGCTAGTGCAAATTGATACTTTACTCCACTGCTATGTGATTTCTGGTCGTACCAAATAGTGCTAATGCATATCGTAAGAAGAATAGGAATGTTTGTTAGATGGCCTAGTTTGCATCTTCACTCATCTGTCCTCCTGCCAGTTCCACCCTACGCTCACCTTGGATCCAATCTAAACTCTTGGGCAAGGAAGTTTACAGTGTCCACTGAAAGCAAGTGTATTTCGTGCACTCCAAAGTCTTTTATATCGAACCTAATGACATTAGACTTGAGGGATTGGATTCTCTTTGCATTAGCTTTAACTTCCTCTCGAATGTAGTCCTCTCCAAACTTCCATCTTCCTGCAAGGACGTGTTCTACATCATCTAAAAATGTGATTAGAATAAGAATAGTAATCTATCTGAACATATCTAGCACTTTACTTACACAACTTCAACCAATTCATAGTCATCATAACATCTCTATAGATGATATCAGGGTACTTCTCTTTCAAATCATACAATAAGTCTTTGACGGTTCTAGGCTCAGGTCCGAAGAAGGCTTTGAAACGATCAATATTCAAGTTAGCTCTAACGTTCTGCCTTGTTTCTTCAAACCCAGCATAAGATAGTCCAAAGAAGAGTATATCTTCATCGGTGAGGAGCATTACTCGGCCTGAAACAATACCATACTTTTTATTATTGATACGATGATCTTTGGCTGCCTTTCTAGCAAAGGTATCATCTTCTCCTCCCCCCCCTCCTCCTCCCCCTCCATCTTCTTCTTCTTCTTCATCACCACTTTCATCTTCACTTTCATCGTCACTGTAAATATCGTAATGATGAGGAATTAAAGAGGGTATCTGAACACTACGTCCTTCATCGTCACTATCACTCTCTTCCAATCCAAGGTTGCATGCTTCTGAAGAACCATTCTCTTCGGCCGTACTTATAGCTCTGCTACTGCTGCTACTAAAACTACTTGCTTCATCTTCACCACTGCATTCACTACTACCACTGCTGCTACTAATGTACTCCATGGTCCCTCTTTAGCTTCATTCGCTGCTTAAAAAGTGATGCATCTAAATGAACAGTCATGCCGTAGAAGTACTACCATTCCTATGTTTACAAACGGCGCTAATTCATAGAATCTTACCACTCTAGTGTGTGAGTGCCTGTCAAAAAATTACAAATTAAAAAGGTTATCGAGGTATACTGAAAAAAAACATGACTAAAGCTAAAGGAAACATGACTGATTATATAAGGAATGGAACTATGTTGTACTAAATGAGTCATGAGAAAATGACTGATAATACAAGGAAAGGAACTAGTACTCGTAATGAGTCATGAGAAAGCTAAGACTCAAAGTCAACAGATCTAACGTGGAACTGTAATTTTTTGCTCTGCTCATATCAAAATGGATAAGCTTGATAAATTGCAATTATCTCTTATAAAACTGATTGTTGTTGCTGATATAGATCCTAAGTCCCTCTTGGCATATGATAGAGTACTGCCATCCGGAGAGTCGATAGGTCCTTTATTCACCAACGAACATTTCAGTAAACACGTTACAAATAACGCAATTAGCAGTGTAAGAAGATCTTTCAAATCATTCAGATCTTCGAATAAGTCAAAATCAAAGTTCACCCCTCTTCCTGAAGATTTCAACCCCCTTAGTGGTATCAAACTAGCACGTAAAACAAAGACCATTCTCCCAACTTGGTCTCGTAACCTCTATCTTTCACAATTTCATCCTCCCAAAGTAGATACAATGAGCCGCAGCACAAAGAAAAGCAAACAAAATGTAGAATGGGAGTCTGATGAGTCATCTTCCGAAACTCATTCTCATTCTCATTCTCGTTCTCGTTCTCGTAGTCAACCGTCAAAGAAGAGCAAGTTCAAGTCTAAAGCTAAGAAGTCAACGAAGAATGAAGGCAGCCAAGCCACATCCTCTTTCCCGGTCATCAAAGAAGGGGGAGTTATCGTGACCGATGGCCAAAGTTTTGCATACGACTACAAAGTCACATTGAATTTGGATCAGAACTTGAACGGAGTTGTAAATGCTTTGGGATTGACCTTAGGGGTCACATTCATTCATCGTGGAGTAGTGCTCAAGGGTGAGGCTACAAACATTCTCTTTCTTGCTGTTCAACCACCAGGTTTTGCTGGATCTGATATCGATGGCCAGATTGATAGTCATCCTCCAATGTTTATAGGCAACGGTTATGTTTTACTTACGGTGCAGACAGGGAACCAACAGTGTGCCGAACTTCTTGGCAAGTTGATGGGGAAGATTAACGAAGATACTTCACGAGTTGGTGACAGTACAGATGTTGCTGGGGTTAGAAATGTAGCCGCAGAATCTTTACAGGGTTTACTAACCAGTCCAACCACACCAGACACGATGAAAGTATTGCTTGAGCTCCCATCTAATTTCAAACCGGCTCCAGACATAACATTCCTTCAAAACCCCCACTTCGTTAAAAAGTGGGGCGCAAACGTCCTTTACCCCGAGAGTATGAGTGTCTCAAGTGTTACTAGCAGTAAATACCTGGAAAAACAGTTTACCGATATCCAAACTGGGTATGGGCTTATCATTCCAGGAACTAACATGAATGATAGAGTTGGTATTCAAACCAGAGTCCCCGAGCCTCCACCCGAAGAAGATCCTCTCGAAGCAATGATGCGAGCTCGTAAGGGTAGTGGAACGGAACGTCCTAGACTCTCAGTCAATACGAAAGTGGATGGCTTGGCTGAGAAGTTGAATACTCTCGCCATTAGCAATGGTAAGTTTGCTTTCGTGCTACATTCGAAGGAACCCGCAGCTATATTCTAACCTATGGTATCTCCTTCATTCTTTCATACACCAACAGTTGATGCCACCAAGAAGAAGAAGAAGAAGAAGAAGCGTACTTCTTCTGTAAAGTCTACTGCTAAGAAAGTAGTCGTGTCCCTTGTAGAGGCTATCTCTCCCTCCGCCTCTAAGAAGTCATCTGAATCATCCGAATGCACCGAAGACTCAACTCCCTCCTCCAAGAAGTCCTCTGACGCCTCCGAGAGTTCTGCTGAGTCTTCTATTACATCTCCTGAGAAGTCTTCTCCTCGTACTGTTGCCAAAGAGGCTGGTGAGTACTGGAGATAGATATGCAGTGCTCAGTGCACCCGATTTACTCAACTAAATCTCTTTCATTCATTCATCTCTTACTCTCTTACATAGCCGCCAAGGCTGCTGCTGCAAAGAAGAAGAAGGAGAAGAAGAAGAAGGAGAAGGAGAAGGAGAAGGAGAGGAAGAAGAAGGAGGAGGCTGGTGAGTTACTCAGATAATCTCACAATATATGCATATTGCTTTGAACAACCCATTTTACTTACTCGCCTCCTGTCATGTACATTCATCTTTTACACAGCCAAGGCTGCTGCTGCAAAGGAGGAGAAAAAAGAACGTAAAGCTCAACAAAAAGCTCTTAGGAAGGCCAGACGCCAAAGACTAAGGTTGTTCCGTGCCAGATACAGGTTTTTCTCTAACAGTGCCAGAGGAGACTGTTACACCAAATCAATCTCCTTCCTCCTCTATGGCACAGAAAAACATCACCGCAGAGTCAGAGCTGAATTGGTGAACATTATGAGGAATAACCCCGAGCATTTCGCAGAGTATATGCAGGATGGTATGTCTTTGGACAAGTATTTGGAGATCATGTCCAAGGATAGGGTTTGGTGTGACGAGGCTGCGATTGCTGCTACACCCTTCCTCTCCAAATGTCCAGTTGAGATTTATTGTGATAGCCTCGACTACAATGTTCCACTCACGTATGCTACCTTTGATGGTGATGCCAACATGAACAACGATCCGATCTGTGTTTACCGAGTAGGTCGTGTACATTTCATGGCGATGAAACCAAAGATCACCTCTGACGAATCCAGGTTGTCTGACACTGTGTTATCTGAGTTGTCTGTTGATAAGGATGAGGAGAGCGACGACGACGCTGAAACACTGTTACCTCAAAGTGTTGTATCTCAAGGATCTGCCGCATCTAAACCTGATGATGATGGTGATGAGGAGGGAGAAAGTGATGAAGACACGGATGAGGGTGAGTACCAATCATATATATCTGTTTGTATTTTAGTTCACTACAAGTCTCCTAAACTATAACATAACCATTTTTTCTTTTCTGCAAACATAGAAGAGGGTGAGGAAGAAGACAACATTGATGATGATAACAAAGAGAAGAAAGATCCTCGAGAATTCGCCAAGGAAGTGTTGAACAAGGTGGACAATCGTGACAACGAGGATGATGATCTGGAATTGAATGAACGACCTACATTGTTAGCCTCTGTTACCAATGCTGCAAGTGCATTGAAAGGCTTCGTGTTTGGTGGGGAAGGTAATAGATCTTTTCTTGTTTATCAAACAGTCAACATCATATGCTCACACATCTTATGCTCACAAATCTTATGCTCCTAAATCTTTTACTCACTTATCTCATACTTTAGATCAAAAGGGGGACCCTCCCGAAGATCATCCAATGGTAACTGCCACCGAGGAAGATCATTCTTCCTCTGCACATTCCTCTGAACGTACTTCGGATACTGAACCTACCAAGGTTTCACCCCAGCCACCCGGTGGTCCCCCAAAAGTAGTCAAGATCCAGACGAAGAAGGGGGGCTCTTCCAAGGAGAGGAAGAGTAGTGTTTCTGCTTCAAGGGATGCATCTTCTGAGCACTCTGGCAAATCCAAAAAGGTGGTCCGTAACAGTGGCAAATCATCAACCTCCGACGATGAGGTGAAGTCAATGACATCCAAAATCAAATCTACACAAGGAAGCACTACGGCCAATACCAAGGGTCCATCCACCAAGTCTAAAAAAGGTAATGGCGCCAATGTGTCGTCGGTGAGCAATCTTCGACGCTCACGAAGGAAGACCGCTTCCAGCAAAAGGTACTAACAACGTAATCAGCCTTAGGTCCCGATCCGATATGTTTTATGTATAACAAGCATGGTTGTCTATGCCATAATGGGCATACTATGTGGCCATGTGGGATCTGCTGTTGAGTAATCCGATGCACACACCTATGCTATTCTCCCAGCTGCTCTCCAGCAATTATAAGTACCGATGGTCATATGTGGTGCTGAATGACACTGACCATCTTTAACACATCCTATCATTCAGTCTGTTTGTTAAATGAGTTTAGTATATATCTTTTAAATAGACTAAGCCCAAGGGTTATAAAAGAGAAACTCTTTATCCTTATTCATTCATATGTATGAACTCTTTGTTGTGAAAGAATCTCCAGCTTTGAACCATTATGATAGTCAACCTTCTCCACTGTTAGATTTCCCATGTTCAACACTGTTGGCATTCAAGCAAATTCCCCACTACGATAGCCTTGTAACTTGTAAAGGATGCAACTCAACAGCGAGATATATCTGACGAGTTATTTTCCTCGCTCCTACAGAGCATGTACCTATTCCTACGTAGACAACCCGCCAAAACCCGCGCTAAAAAAATCACGATTTATCACCGCATGCACCACCACTCTCATCTGACCCTCTACAACATATTCTCTTCACATGCACCTTAAATAAAACATGGTTTCTATTTTTACGGGAGACGAACGAAAGGAAAGGCGTCGAGTGTCACGTATTTGGAGAAGTTTGGCACAGAGGGGTGGTTCCAATGCACAGAACTTTTCGCAGTCAATGCTACACCAACACCACAATCATCACAGATATTATCATGGTCATCCTTACCATTGTAGTAGTACACCACTATCATCACAACCAACCTCGCTGCAAAGTAATGACATTTTTTACTCGAGTATGCGTCGGGCTTTTGATGATGCAGTAGCAACCGCGGGTACCTCTTGGTGGCAACATAACTGTCCTAGAAAATATGTAACGACGATGGTGCACCCTCCAACACCTACACCGATGATACAGCAACAAAACGAGCTCGATCTATACAGAGCTATTGCTACGGCTGCACACACAACTCATCCATCAAACGAATGTCTACAGTATATAAAAGGTTTGATGGACTCAAAGCCAAAAACAACAAAACTATCGTTTGCTCAATCGGCAATACCGTATCATGATATACATACACATAATGCTTCAAACCTCCTGAGAGACCGCCTCCTATTAAACGATATAATGCGTAACAAATTGCCAAAAAAATTCACGCAGCAAGAGTGGAAAACAATAGCATCCGATTGGGAACTACAGATTAAAAACGTATTTGGTGTACAGCATACAAAATGTTCAATTATATTTCTACCCATGAATATTGACTTGGAATTAAAACCCAGTAAGCAAATTACAGACAATGATATCATTCCACCCGACACTGATTTAGATGCTACGATGATCAAAGAAGGAACAAATATGGTGTTAGTACACAATGATTACCAAGTTTTGTTTGCATCATTGAATCATGACCTTTGTTCTCGCATTCACGGTACATTAGCAAACAAATTATCAATTAATACCATACCCAATGGTCGAGTTATCGATGGTGTCAAGCAATTCACCGAGCACGATGCTAGTCAAAAGGCAATGAATAAGGGCAGGATCAGCCTCTCTTGTGCTAATTTTGGTGTAACTTCTCGTTCACAAAAGGGGAAAACTTCTTACTTAACAATGACACGAGAAATGAAAAGTCGCCATTCATTTGATCACTATGGTGCCAGACTCTACTACAAGCACTTTTACCCAGCCTTTTTCCAAAGTGATTTATCAAAGGAGGATAGGCTTTACAATAAGAATGGTAGCACGAAAGGTGGCCGCCCACCAAGAGTCGATATCACTGCAAGGCTGGACCAGAGAAAGCAATTACCCATCCCAATCGTGATGAAAGCTACCACCCCAATGATTAATGACGGCATCAATAAACTACTGTCCAGCTGCTACGAAAGTTCTATTAGGCGATTATCTGAGGAAATTATGGGTTATGTATTCAGTCCATTGCCATATGCTATGACTGGGTTTATTGGTAGTATGAATGAGAATCAATTCTTATCTACTCAACACATCTTGGGGCATCACGAGACACAGTTTTCGAGACCATTTCCACGTGGTAGTTTGGGAACAAATCTTCACAAATCATTGCACGATGATAAGAATGGCATCTTCTCTTTTACTTGTTGGCAAAATCTACAAGAAGACAAATCAAATGGTGTAAGATTGTCTTTGAGAGTCAAGCAGTATAGGTGGTCCATTCGTGCTTCAACAGGAAGGTTTTGTGTGCTTAATGGAATGATTGCCCACAAAACAAATGTTGTCGGAGAAGAATCTCCATCAAATGGAGTTCGTCTCCATCATAGTAGTTATTGGAAGACAGATAATGAGCAATTTGCTCTTGTTGCTCTATCCGATTTTTGCAAGTAGAAATAAGATAATTCTTTAGTGAGTGTTTTAAAACAACATAGTTGCAAGAACATACTTTCTAAGTTAGTAACAGTTGTGATTGACATAACATCATATATATAATCTAGTAGAGCAATATACATTGCATATATGTAGAGCTGGGAATTTAACTGGTACTAAAGTTACAATGTTTCATCCAGGTACCCTCTAATTTGATCTGGTCAAGCCAATTGATTCTCCCACCAAATAGCATAGCCTCTCTCCCTCTCCCGCTCCCCTCTCCCGCCAAACTTACCGACGTACAGCAATACCGACCGACAACGAACAACTAACGATTAACGATGGTACCCAATGAAGTCGGACCTTACCCTCTCTCTCTGTCTCTCTAGGGAGAGACGGCAATCTAATGAAGGTTATGATGAATGAACAACAAAGCATCGACGATGCAAAGAGACTAAGAAAAAATAAACAAAACCGAGAATCAAGAAGAAAGAAAAAACGTAAAGAAGAACAGGATCTGCTTGCAAAACTTAAGCATGAACCCAAAAGTTACAAAGACGTGTTGTCCAAACCACCACCCATCAGTGAGCCAGATTTTGATTATATGTCGTTAGACGAATATTTAAGCCAATCTTCGTTTGATCATTATCGACAAGCTCCCGAGCAACCAGTGGTGCAGAATATGGGTCCCCATGAAAAGAAATTACGGATTCGGTATGGTAAGGATTCGGATCAAGATATTAGTACTCACCAATACAAACTACGGAGTACCAATGATAGATCAAAAAAATACATTACGGAGAAATGTATTTGCAATGATGAATGTGGAGCTGACTGTTTAAACTCGGTGGCAGGGGAATTGTGTACTGAACGCAATTGTAGGTTGCACCCAAAAATTTGCAAAAACAACTGGATGGACAGCAACAACAATATGCTGAAATGGTGCATCCCAGTGAAAGAGTCCGAAGCACTGGGGAAGGGATTGAAGACATCAGTATACATTGAAAGTGGAAAAATCATTGGTCCCTATGTAGGGGAATTCAAAAGTAGACAAGCAAAGAGTGAAGGCACCTACAGAGTGGATATTCCATTGAAAGGAAGGGTTAAGGGAAGCAATATGGAAGGGTGCATTGATTCAGCAAAAAGAGGCAACATTCTCCGCTATATCAACCACAGTTGTTTACCCAACTGTGAGTTCATAAAAAAGGATGTGTATGGAGTGGAGACCCTTTGGGTCAAGAGTATAAAAGAAATCAAGGCTGAAAAGTTCCTGTCAATGGACTATAACAAAAAGTTCGACCCTTGTTTCTGTGAGGCTTGTATTTAGATAAGTAAACTTATCTAGTATCATCTATCATACAAGTTGTTTGCCATACTATAGTACACTTCATATAAAACAAACTGGCTCTAGGTATAGTCTCTAGTTCCTAATTTGAGAGAGACAGTCTATACTTCTGTCTCTTTTATTTTATACAGCATGAGTTCATAGTGAAATACTAAGAATACTGCATCCAAATATCTAAGGTTTTACTTTCTA
>Ga0213859_10001484_pt1 | contig 10420 bp, 9 predicted proteins | sample PICome_2_FD_160133 | JGI IMG/M metagenome (GOLD analysis project Ga0213859, IMG submission 160133) | Coastal seawater microbial communities near Pivers Island, North Carolina, United States - PICO304 | ecosystem: Environmental > Aquatic > Marine > Coastal | place: USA: North Carolina | collected... | reverse complement strand
CAATTCTCTTCCAATTCTTTTAATTCATATTTAAAATCTTCGTAATGTTTTAAAATATTGATATGTTTTGCGACTAAGGTTTTGTATTTATTTTCAAAGTTTGGTGATAAAATATCTCCAACTCTTAATCCGTTCCTACCTGTTTTATCCATGTAAGTCGGACCAATACCTTTTAATGTAGAACCAATTTTATTTTTTCCTTTTGACATTTCAGATGCCGCATCTAACAATTTATGCGTAGGAAGAATGAGATGGGCTTTTTTTGAAATCAATAATCTTTTTTCGTGATCTATATTAAAGGGCTTCAGTTGATCTAGTTCTCCCTTAAAAATGATGGGGTCAATAACAACTCCATTCCCTACAAGGTTCATAACATTTGAATGAAATATGCCAGACGGTATGGTGTGTAAAACATGTTTAATTCCTTCGAATTCAAGTGTATGCCCAGCGTTTGGACCACCCTGAAATCTAGCAATTACATCATATTTTGGGGTCAATACATCAACAATTTTTCCTTTTCCTTCATCTCCCCATTGAAGGCCTAGTAATACATCTACTTTCATGAATTTATTTGAATTGATTTATGGCCGCCTCGTTTGAATCATGAATAGAGAATACTTCATTCATTTTCGTGATTTCAAAAAGCTGGTTAATCATTTTATTTGGGTTTGTGATTATAAGATCACCATGATTGATTCTACATTTAGTCATTGTTTTAACAAATACAGAAATGCCACTTGAATTGATATGTGACAGTTTTGACAGGTCAAAGATCACTTTCCAATTTGTGAGCTGATCAATATGATTTGATAAACCTTCAATATCTCCGTCGGAAAGAATTTTACCACTGAGCGCGACTATGCTACAGTCTCCTTCAATTATCGTTGAAAATTTCAGATTCATTTTTGTTTAATTTGTTTTTTTGAACCATAAAAATATAAAGAATGATGTTGAATCTCTACATCGAAAAGCTCTTCTATAGTTGCTTTAATCTGCTGAATACGGGGGTCGCAAAACTCAATTACTTCTCCAGTATCCGTGCAAATGACATGATCATGCTGTTTGGAACCATGAGATTTTTCAAACTGCGCGATATTTCCTCCAAATTGATGTTTGCGCACCAGATTACATGCCATAAGCAATTCAATGGTGTTATATAAGGTGGCACGTGAGACACGATAATTGTGGTTTTTCATTTTTATGTAGAGTGACTCAACATCAAAATGTCCTTCATAGCCATAAATTTCTCCCAGTATGGCAAAACGTTCTGGAGTCTTTCTATGACCGTTTTTCTCCAGATAAGCAGAAAATATACTTTTAACCGTCTCTTGTAAGCTCAATTCACTCATGATGAAGTCACAAATTTACATATTAATTCACTTCATTATTACCATTTTATTTAGGGATATTGTGAAGTTTCAAACAATCAACATCCTGAAACAAAAAAAAGGGGACACGAATCCCCTTTCTTATTATGAATAAATAAATAAATTATTTTTTCTTATCCATTTTCTCTTTCAATTCAGCCAAAGCATCAAGATCACCTAGGGTAGATTTTTCTGCATTACTGTTAATTGATTGGAGCTGCTTGTTTTTCGACGAACTTGTTTTCTTTGGAGCTTTAGCTGTTCCTTCGTATTCCTCATGAGTTCTGATGTGAGACACAACGATTTTTCTTGCATCTTTATTAAACTCAATCACTTGGAAATCAAGTGCATCTTCAACTGTAGCATTTACACCATCTGCCTTTTTCAAGTGCTTTGCAGGGCAAATAGCTTCAAGTCCATAAGGTAAGGATACAATTCCTGATTTGTCTTTCATTTCAATAATTGTACCTGGATGAACACTACCCTCAGTGAAAGTAGATTCAAATACTTCCCATGGATTTTCTTCAATTTGTTTGTGACCTAAAGAAATTCTTCTGCTTTCTCTGTCTATTTCAAGAACAATCACTTCAAGCTCCTCATCCGCTTTACAAAATTCAGATGGATGCTTGATTTTCTTTTGCCATGACAAGTCAGAGATGTGAATTAATCCATCAACTCCCTCCTCTAGCTCAACAAATACTCCGAAATTGGTAAAGTTTCTCACTTTAGCCGTATGTTTTGTATTCACAGCATATTTCGTTTCAATATCACTCCATGGATCTGGCATTAACTGCTTGATACCTAAAGACATTTTTCTTTCTTCTCTATCTAAAGTAAGAACAACTGCCTCTACAGAATCTCCAATTTTCATGAAATCTTGTGCAGATCTCAAATGCTGAGACCAGCTCATTTCGGATACGTGAATTAATCCTTCAACACCAGCAGCAATTTCGATAAATGCACCGTAATCAGCCATTACAACTACTTTTCCGGTTACTTTATCTCCAACCTCAAGTTTGGCATCAAGTGCATCCCATGGATGTGGCTGTAATTGTTTCAATCCAAGTGCAATTCTTTTCTTCTCATCATCGAAATCAAGAATTACCACGTTAATTTTAGAATCTAGTTCAAGAAGCTCTTCCGGGTGAGTAACTCTTCCCCAAGATAGGTCGGTAATATGGATTAATCCATCCACACCACCAAGGTCGATAAATACTCCATAAGAAGTAATATTTTTAACAATACCTTCTAATACTTGACCTTTTTCTAAACCAGAAATAATTTGTTTCTTTTGTTCTTCAAGTTCAGCTTCAATGAGCGCTTTATGGGAAACAACAACATTTCTGAATTCCTCGTTAATTTTAACAACTTTGAATTCCATGTTTTTGCCCACATAAATATCATAGTCTCGTATAGGTTTAACATCAATTTGCGAACCAGGAAGGAATGCTTCTATTCCAAATACATCCACAATTAATCCACCTTTAGTACGACACTTCACATGACCTGTGATGATTTCTCCTGTTTTCAACACTTCATTTACTCGAATCCACGCACTGTGCATTCTTGCCGTTTTGTGAGAAACAATGAGCTGTCCTGTTTTGTCTTCTCTACATTCAACGTATACATCAACGGTATCGCCAATCTTTAAATCTGGATTGTAACGAAATTCATTGGCGGCAACAACACCTTCGGATTTGTATCCAATGTTGATGATGATTTCTTTTTTGGTGATGTGAACAACTGTTCCTTGAATGACCTCTTTTTCATTGATTGAAGTGAGGGTTTTAGCGTAGACATCAGACATTTCTGATCTTTCTACTTGGGTATATCCATCGAATTGTAAGGATTCCCAGTCAAAATCTGCAGTTCCCTGCATTACTTTTTCTTTTGCCATTGGGCTTAAGCTTTGTATTTCAAGACTCCTTCTTCTTGAAAGGGTTAAACTTCAGTCACAATTTAAGGAGTGTGACTCTTTTCGAGGGTGCAAATTTACACCTTTCTTTTAAATAAAAAAGGAGTTCAAGGAAATATTTTAAATCAGATTTTATACAGTATCAGCACTGTAACCGTATACGGCTGGGTTTTTACCTCCCATCGGTCGAATATATGCAGATAATTGACCTCTGTGGTGGATGATGTCATTATGGAAAAACCACATCATGTGCATTCGAGGTAATGTAATAAATGATTTACCTTCAATAAGCAATTCAATAGGCTCGTTTTCCCATTGCTCATTTGACATTTCATTTAATGAATCCAGTGCTTTTTCCCATAAGGCTTTCATTTCATCCGCAAGTTGTTTGGGGTTCTCGAAATCATGTTTTAATCTTTCATCACATTGCGCATTGTTTGCGATTACATCCAAATCATATACATGAGCTACGATGTGTTCTGCTATTTCATAGGCCGTTCGATTCACGGGATGAGGCTTATATTGAAGATTATCAGCGGGAAGAGCGGCAATAATATCATAGGTTGCCTTCAGTTCATTAGCGGAATAGGCTTTAAAAAATTCAAGATTCGTCATGATATAAGAGTTTTAGTTTAAAGAGAAATTTACAAATATTTTTCTAATTATCACTTGGGTTATTGGGAAATTTGGAAATCATTTTGAATTTGCCTTTTTGTTTTTCGAGAGCAGTTTTCCAAAGGTCCTTCATGTCTGTATCAAGGATTAGTGATTTATCAATATTGTTCACGGTAATCCAAGTTTTTTCATTAAGCTCTTCATCAAGCTGATTCTCGTCCCAGCCAGAATAACCAATAAAAAATCGAATCTGATCATTTAATGAAGGATTGTTTTCGAGTATTCTACAGACATCATCAAAGTCTCCACCATAATAGAGGCCATCCTGTATTTTCAATGAGTTTTTCACATCCTCGCCCAAAGAGTGTATGAAAAACAGACTGTCCTTAGATACGGGTCCACCAAAACCAATTCGGGCATTTATGTTTGGAAAGTTTGAATCAATTTTATGTAAATCGATATCCAAATAATTATTTAAAACAAAACCGAAAGTTCCATCTTGATTATGTTCACAAAGAACCACGACGGAACGACCAAAATAAGGGTCGTTGAGAAACGGATCCGAAATCAAAACGCTTCCCTTTTCTGGCTTTTCGTTGTTCGCAAATGAAAAATTCAATTTTTTCATTTTGCAAAGGAACAAAAAAGACAAAGGATGACAATGCTTTTTAGTAAAACATATTTTTAAATTTGTAATTATATGAAGTTTAGCGCTATTGATATTGGAACAAATGCGGCTCGTCTACTTGTTGGGGAGGTAATACAAGAGTCAAATAAGTCTTTTGTAAAAAAAATATCCTACACAAGAATTCCTTTGAGGCTAGGCGATGATGCATTTTCACTAGGTAGGATTGATGTCAAGAAAAAATCAAACTTAATCAATACGATTAAGGCCTTTCAAATCATTTCAGATATTTTCGAAGTAAACAAAATGCGGGCAGTAGCTACTTCCGCAATGCGAGAAGCAGAAAATGGACCTCAAATAGTTGAAGATATTAGGCAGGGTTTTGGAATTGATTTAGAGATTATTTCGGGGGAAGAGGAAGCAAATTTAATTCTTGGAACATTTATGCTTTTGGATATTGCTAAGGGGCAACCTTTTGTTGTCATTGATGTGGGTGGAGGATCGACTGAAATCAATATCTATAAAGGAAACCAGAAGATTGCATCACAATCCTTTAAAATTGGAACAATTCGCATGTTGAAAGGAAAAGTAAAAAAAGGCATTTGGGTTGAGCTCAATTCGTGGGTCAGTAATTTTGTTAATGCTTCAGAAAGCTTTATGGTATTTGGTACGGGAGGAAATATCAATAAAACGCATAAATTGTTAGGGATAAAGAGTGGAAATCCAATACCGATTCAGGAGATGGCGGTTTTAAAGGAGAAATTAAAATCTTTAACGCTCGAAGAGCGAATGAAACGATACCAGATTCGTCCCGACCGTGCTGACGTTATTGTTCCTGCTTTGGAAATATATACTCGAATTTTGACCAATTTCAAGTCTCCAAATATCTTTGTACCTAAGATTGGTCTATCTGATGGAATGATTTATCAGATGTATTTGGAAGAAAATAAAATGTAATGTCGCAGAAACCCAGGATTTCAAAAGGAACAAGAGATTTTTCACCATCTGAGGTAGGAAAAAGGGAATACATTTTTTCAATCATGAAAAAGGTGTTTGGTAAATATGGGTTTCAGCCAATAGAAACACCTAGTTTTGAATTATCAGAAACTTTACTTGGCAAATATGGTGAAGAGGGAGACCGTCTGATTTTTCGCATATTAAATTCAGGAGATAAAATGCTAAAAGCGGATATCGATGCTGTGAAGAATCGTAATCTTAATAAATTTTCAAATTCCCTTTCTGAAAAGGCATTGAGGTATGACCTTACAGTTCCTTTTGCGAGATATGTTGTCCAGCATCAAAATGATATCACCTTTCCTTTTAAACGGTATCAAATTCAGCCTGTTTGGAGAGCTGATAGGCCTCAGCATGGGAGGTACCAGGAGTTTTATCAATGTGATATTGATGTTGTGGGAAGTGATTCATTGCTTTATGAAGTAGAGTGCATTCAGATTTTTGATGAAGTTTTGTCCAAATTAGCATTGCCCGGATTTACGATTAAAATCAATAACCGAAAGTTGCTTAACGGAATTGCGGAGGTTTCTGGAGAGTCAGATCGCCTTGTAGATATTGTTACCGCTATTGATAAGCTAGATAAAATAGGAGTAGAGGGAGTTGAAGAGGAATTGGCTAAAAGAGAAATTTCCCAAAGCTGCATTGACATGATTACACCTTTATTTGATTTGAAAGGCACGAATAAGCAACGTTTGGATCAAATGTCTGTTTTTTTGGCTGACTCAGAAATTGGTATGAAAGGTCTGCAAGAGCTGTCCTTCATATTTGATATCATGAAGCATACCTCTTTACAAAAGGGGAGACTCGAATTTGACGTGTGTTTAGCTAGAGGTTTAAACTATTACACAGGAGCTATTTTTGAGGTACTTGCAGATGACGTAAAAATGGGCAGTATATGTGGAGGAGGTCGTTATGATGATTTAACATCCCTGTTTGGACTTAAAGGTGTCTCTGGTGTAGGTATCTCTTTTGGTGCTGACAGAATTTATGACGTTTTAAATGAACTAGAACTGTTTCCGGATACTGTTGAGAATAATCTAAGCTATTTGTTTTTAAATTTTGGTGCAGAGGAATTTGTAAAATGCTTTGAGCTTTCAAATAAACTCAGAGAAAAAGGGTTTTCTTGTGAGATATACCCGGTATCAACCAAGATTCAAAAGCAGATGAAGTACGCCAATGAAAGAAATGCACAAAATGTTCTTATGATTGGCAGTACTGAGCTTAAAAATGAACAGATTACCATTAAATCCATGGAATCTGGCGAGCAAAAAACAATGGCTATCGATGAGTTTCTTTCTCAGTTGTAGTTTACCAAATTTTCGAAACCTTTAATTCTTCATTTCGCATAGCATCAGACTCTTTAACGTCGAATGCTTCAAAAAATTCTGGGCAGTTCATCAATGGCCCATTTACACGATACATTCCTGGTGAATGTGAATCGTTTGCAATTCGGTTTTTCATTTCCTCATCTGTATACTTGATTTTCCAAAGCTGTGCATATGCAATAAAGAATCGTTGAGCAGGATTGAACCCATTTACCATCTTGCCAGATTTAAACTCATCTGTCATTTTATAGGCATGAAAGGCCATTGTTAATCCACCAAGATCTGCGATATTTTCTCCCATTGTTAAATCTGGATTAACACAATTGTCTGTAATTGGACAAAACTGAGCATAAGTCTCTCCAAGAACCTTTGTTTTTTCTTCAAAGAGCTTGCGATCCTCTTCAGTCCACCAGTTTTTAAATGAACCGTCTGCAGCAAATTTAGAACCCATATCATCGAAGCCATGCGTAAACTCATGACCGATAACCATTCCAATTCCTCCATAATTCACGGCGTCTTCTGCATTCTCATCAAAAAATGGTGGCTGCATGATTCCTGCAGGGAAAGCAATTTCATTTAGCAATGGGTGGTAGTATGCATTGACCATATGAGCGGGCATTCCCCATTCATTTTTGTCTACGGGTTTGCCAATTTTATTCAGGTTGTCTCGAACTGAATAGGCATTCAAAGCTAGGATGTTATTGAAATAATTTTCTCTGTCAATTTCGAGCGAAGTCATATCCTTCCATTCATCTGGATATCCCAATTTTCTCCCTATGGCATTGAGCTTATTAAGCGCTTCGTTCTTGGTGTCAGCTGACATCCAATCGAGATTTTTTATTCTTCCTTGAAATACAGTAAGTAGATTGTCTACCATTTCATTGACCTTCATTTTTGCTTCTTTTGAAAAATGCTTGGAAACGAAAACTTTTCCCATAATTTCAGCCAATTCTGAACTTGTAATCTCTTCTATCGCTCTGTCTTCGATTGACTTTAGCTCTTTTTTACCACGAAGTGTTTTTCCATAAAAATCAAATTTTAAATCAATAAATTCTTGGTCTAGATAAGCAGAAGCACTGCGAATTACATTCCATTTCAAATAATCTTTCCATTCAGAAAGTTCAAAACTACTCATCATCAAGGGGATGTTTTCCATAAATTTAAGCGTCCCAACAATGGAGGAATCAAATTGATTAAGCTCCCTTTCCTTGATATATAAGTTAAAGTCAAAAGGATCTACCATTGCTGAAATTTCAGCTCTTGTTTTTTTATTGTAGGTATTTTCCGGTATTCTCATTTCAGCAGGTTTAAACATGGTTTTCGCCAATGCAGTTTCAAACCGGATGATATTGTCTGCAAATATTTGCGCCTTGTTTTCATGCTTATAAATGGCAAGGTGACTTTTCTGAACATATAACTCATAGGCATTGAGAATATCTCTTTTTTTATCTGAGGTGTAATATTCCATGTTTGGCAGACCGATTCCTGATTGATAAATATGGTATTGGTTTTTTTCAATATCCTTCATGTCTTGACCAACATAGATTCCAAATAAACCTCCAACACCTTGGTTATGAAGCTTTGCTAAGGTTGATACGACAGAATTAAAATCAGAAATCCCATCGATTTCTTTCAGCTGTTTCTCAATTTGTGAGTGACCTTTGGCGTTTCGATTTTCCATATCCAAAAAGCTATGGTAAAAATCTCCTAAAAGCTGGTTGTCAGATCCGGGTGAGGCTGAAACGGCCTCTTTCTCACATTCTACCAATAGACTCGTGATTTTATCCTTATTAGCACGGTCGAGCTCATTAAAGCTTCCCCATCTTGACTCTGAAGCAGGAATTTCATTGTTTTTTATCCATTCACCATTGGAGAACAAGAAGAAATCCTCAGTGGCTTTTACACTCTTATCCATATAATCGAGCTTAATGCTTGATTTTTGAGTAAATGAGGCGAATGTCAAACTCAATAGGGCAATTGTTAATACAAAAGTTTTCATAATTTATTTTATTTAAATGTTATACAACATCTCCACATGTGGGATGCCATCTTCTAGATATTCCTTACCAGTGGATTTAAATCCATGATTTCCATAATAATTTTCTAAATGTTTTTGTGCCGACAATCGAACGGGTACCTCTCCATATTTGTCTTTCACAAAATTCATTGAATCTGCCATAAGCTGATTCCCCAATCCGGTACCTCGATATTCCTCATGAACAACAACTCTTCCTATGGCGACCTCAGGGTAAGAAATTCCCTGTGGAAGAATCCTAGTTACAGCAATGATTTCATCCATTTCATTTTTGAAGAAAAGGTGATGCGCAAGTTTATCCTTTCCATCCACCTCCTGATAGGGACAATTTTGTTCAATGATAAAAATCTGAATCCTTAAAGCAATGATGTCATGAAACTCTTCTAAGCTTAATTCTTGAAAATATTTGACCTGATGTTCAAATTTCATTTAGCAAAAATAAGTCAAAAACTTTGAATCCCTCCTAATTTTTCACCAGTCGAATAATCTGTTTTCTTTCAGACTCTAATCCTGATAAATACACATGATAAATCCCTTTACCTAGTTGACTAAGTCCGATATTGACCGATTCATTTGCTTTTTGAAAGTAAACCTCTCTACCAAGCATATCAATAATTGCAACATGAACCGGTTCATTAATATTAATATATATACCTGTATTAAATGGATTGGGATAAATTCTCCAATATGATGTTACAGAATTTTCTATTCCAAGATCATCATAAACCTCAATAAAAGAGGTGTCTGAAGAAATGCAACCATTTCCATCAATTAATGAATAGACAATGGCATGTGTCCCAATCCCTGCAATTCCAGGATGAAAGGTAGTTCCTATAATTCCATCTCCTGAATAGGCACCACCTAAAGGATCTCCATCTGAAACATTAAAGGCGGTTTGATTTAAACCAACAGAGTTGTTTAGCTCATTGTAAGTAACAGGTAATACACTTAAAAACTCTACCTGTAGTGAATCTGTTGCGGAGCAACCACTGCTATTTGTACCAATAACAATATAGGTTCCAGATTCAGGCATAAAAGCTTCTCCATTGATGACATTGTTATTCCAATCGTAGCTTACTGCTGTTCCTGAGGCGTTAAGCGTAAGTTCTGTATTTGGACAAATGAGCTCGTCAGATCCTGCGTTTACAATGGGGTCAGCATATATTACAACAGGATGAATAGGAGATCTTGATATACAGCCTAATTCATCTTGAATAATTACTTGATAGTCACCAGGTGTAGTGGTTACAATATTTGAAGCGTTTGATCCATTGGACCAATTAATGATTAGTGGGTTCATATCGGTAGTATAGCCAAGGGAAGCCGTACCTCCTGGACATATCCCTCCAGGCCCATCAATGACGACGGGTTCATGCTTGGCTAAAACCGTTTGTAAAGCATTGGCTTTCCCATAGCCGTATGCGTAATTTGGAATAGTGCCTGTGAAATTATCTATATCGCCATTGCCAATCAAATCTGCTTTAAAATCAGCATAAGTTGTTTTTTGGCATTTTTGAAGATAGA
>Ga0213859_10001481_pt1 | contig 10431 bp, 9 predicted proteins | sample PICome_2_FD_160133 | JGI IMG/M metagenome (GOLD analysis project Ga0213859, IMG submission 160133) | Coastal seawater microbial communities near Pivers Island, North Carolina, United States - PICO304 | ecosystem: Environmental > Aquatic > Marine > Coastal | place: USA: North Carolina | collected... | reverse complement strand
CATGTTCGCGTCCGTCAGCATGGACTCGATCTCGGTCTCCGAGGCCCCGTCGAAGGCGGGGCAGGCGCAGCGAACGCCGAGCTCTGCCGCGGCCATTCCCAGGTGCGTCTCGAGGATCTGACCGACGTTCATCCGCGACGGCACGCCGAGCGGGTTCAGGACAATGTCCACCGGGGTGCCGTCCTCGAGGTACGGCATGTCCTCGCGGGGGCAGATCTTGCTGATGACACCCTTGTTGCCGTGGCGGCCGACCATCTCGTCGCCCACCGAGAGGTTGCGCTTGGTGGCGACGTAGACCTTGACCATCTCGAGCACGCCCGTGGGCAGCTCGTCGCCGCGGCTGAGGCGGTTGACGATCTTGTTCTTCTCCGCCTCCTTGTTGTCGATCTTGACCTGGAAGTCGTGGATCAACTGCAGGGCGGCGTCGCGCTTGGAGCGGTCGTCGTTCTCCTCGGCCCCGGCGAGGCAGAGGATCTTGACGCGGCGGAGCTCGTCGTAGGTGGACGTGTCGTCCAGCGCGAAGGGCTTGCCCGTCAGGTCGTCGTCGATGATCACGCCCAGCTTGTCCTGGACGTCCTTGAGCAGCTGCTGCGTGTAGGTGCGCAGCGCGCGCAGGAACTCCTTCTCGGCGTCACGGATCACCGACAGCGCCTTGGTGCGCTCCGCGTCGGTGAGGTTGACCCGGCGAGAGAACTTGTGCGCGTCGATCACGACGCCGCGGGTGCCCGGGGGCATGGTGAGCGAGGCGTTCTTCACGTCCACGCCGGCCTTGCCGAAGATCGCGTGCAGGAGCTTCTCCTCGGGGGTCAGCTCGCTCTTGCTCTTGGGCGCCACCTTGCCGACCAGCACGTCGCCGGCCTCCACGAACGTCCCGATCCGGACGATGCCGCCCTCGTCGAGGTTCGACAGGGCCTTCTCGCCGACGTTGGGGATGTCGCGGGTGAACTCCTCCTTGCCGAGCTTGGTCTCGCGGATCTCGACGTCGTACTCCTCGATGTGGATCGAGGTGAACACGTCGTCCTTGACCAGGCGCTCCGAGACCAGGATGGCGTCCTCGTAGTTCAAGCCGGCCCAGGTCATGAAGGCGACCATGAGGTTCTTGCCGAGGGCGAGCTCACCGCCCTGGGTCGAGGCGCCGTCGGCCAAGAGCTGGCCGGCCTCGACCTCGTCCCCCACCTTCACCACCGCGCGGTGGTTCTGGGTGGTGCGCTCGTTCATGCCGCGGAACTTCTGCTGGTGGTACTCGTCGTCGCCGACGATGATCACCCGGCTGTCCACGTACTCGACGGTGCCCGCGCGCTTGGCGAAGATGGGCATGTTCGAGTTGGCGGCGACCGCCTTCTCCATGCCCGTGCCGACGACCGGCACCTCGGGGATGAGGAGCGGCACCGCCTGGCGCTGCATGTTCGAGCCCATCAGCGCCCGGTTGGCGTCGTCGTGCTCGAGGAACGGGATCAGCGCCGCGGAGACGCCGATGATCTGCTTCGGGGAGACGTCGACGTAATCGACCTCGCCCGGGGGCACCTCGACGTTGTCGCCGTCCTTCCGCGCGAGAACGCGCTTCGAGAGGATCTTGTTCTTCGAGTCAAGCTCGACGTCGATGGGCGCCATGACCATCCCCGTCTCCTCGTCGGCGCGGAGGAACTCGACCTCGTCGGTGAGCACCCCCTTGACGACCTTGCGGAACGGCGTGGTGAGGAAGCCGTAGTCATCCAGGGTCGCGTACATCGCGAGCGAGGAGATCAGACCGATGTTCGCGCCCTCGGGCGTCTCGATCGGGCAGAGGCGGCCATAGTGCGACAGGTGCACGTCACGGACATCGAAGCCCGCGCGCTTCCGGTTGAGGCCGCCCGGGCCGAGGGCCGAGAGGCGCCGCTCGTGGGTGAGCTGGCTCAGGGGGTTGGCCTGGTCGACCACCTGGCTGAGCTCGGAGCGACCGAAGAAGTAGTCGACCGCGCTCGAGAACGTCTTGGAGTTGATGAGCGTCCGCGGGGACACGGTCTCCGGGTTCTCCAGGTTCATCCGCTCCTGGGCGGTGCGGCGGAGCTTGAGGAGACCCTTGCGGAACTCCTCCCCCGCGAGCTCGGCGATCGAGCGCACCCGGCGGTTGCCGAGGTTGTCGATGTCGTCGATCTCGCCGCGGCCGGCGCGCAGGTCGAGGATGTACTTGACCGAGTTGACGATGTCCTCGGGCTTGAGGACCTGGACGTCCTCACCGATGCCCTGGTCGAACTTGCGGTTGAGGCGGAAGCGGCCGACGCGGCCCAGGCGGTAGCGCTGGACGTCGAAGAACTTCTCGTGGAAGAGCTCGCGCGCCTTCTCGATCTGCGGCGGGTTGCCGGGACGCAGGCGCCCATAGATCTTGATCAGGGCCTCCTCGTGGCTCTTCACACCCGGCTCCTCGTGGAGCGAGTTGATGATGAGCATGTCGAGGTCCTGGGGGTCGGCGTCGACGACCTCGACCTCCGCCAGGTCGCCGCCGGCGATCTCGAGGGCCGCCGTCTCCGGGATGGGCATGCCCGAGGGCACCAGGACCTCGCCCGTCTTGAGGACGACGATGTCCCCCACCGCGATGCGGTCGGTGATCTTCTTGGCGAACGCGTTGGCCGTCTGGGACTTGGTCTTCTTGACGACCTTGGTCGGGTAGAACTGACGCAGGAGCGCCTGGTCCGAGCCGAGGTTCTCGTCGAGGGCGCGGAGGAACGTGACCGCGCTGAACTTGCCGCTCTGGTCGATGCGGACGCTGAGCGCCTCCTTCTTGGTGACGTTCAGCTCCACCCACGAGCCGCGCTCGGGGATGATCCAGCAGGAGTGCAGGAGCCGATCGGTGGACGCCGCGTCGATCAGGAAGTCCACTCCAGGCGAGCGGTGCAGCTGGCTGACGATGACGCGCTCGGAGCCGTTGACGATGAACTCGCCGCCACCGAGCATGATCGGGAGCTCGCCGAGGTAGACCTCCTCCTCGACCGGCTCGGGCTTCACGAGCCGGAGGCGGACCTTGAAGGGATACCCGTAGGTCATCCGCAGCTTGCGGCACTCGTCGATGTCGTAGCGCGGCCTGCCCAGCTCGTAGCCGACGTACTCGAGGCACATCGTCTTGTCGTACGAGTAGATCGGGAAGATCTCCCGGAGCAGGGCCTCGAGGCCCATGGCATCCCGCGCGCCGGAGGCGATCCCGGGAGCCAGGAAGGCCTCGTAGGCCTTGGTCTGGATCTCGACGAGATTGGGGAGCGGGACAATCTCGGACACGTTGCCGAAGTTTCGAACCTCGGCAGACTGCTCGACCATTCGGCCGTTGCGGTTAGCGATCATGAGCGGTAGCGAGTGCTGAGCGGACGAGGCAGCGACGCGAAGGGCGTGGTCTGAAGCCTGACGGCCGAACGGGCACGGAGAACGAGCGCAGCTCGGGTGGGGAGACGCTGATCGGGGGTAAGACCGTCAGGGTGCATCGTCGGGGGGAACGACGCAGGTCCGGACGGAAGTCGACCCCGCATGGAGTCGACCGGCACCAACACCCCTCGCGCGGAGCGAAGAACGTCAGCAAGACTGGGGGTCCAGCGGTCAGGAACGGCCGGTGGACGGTGGACGAGAGAGCGCCGGGTGTGGGCACTCAGGCGGTGGAGACGAGCCGAGAGGGCGCTTGACGGGGAGCAGAAGGGCTTCGGAACCCGGGAGAATCCAGCGGCGACGGGCCGCTTGAAACACCCGGAGGCGACCTCAGCGACCCCAGAGAGTAGGGAGGCTGAACACGCCTGGGAAGCCCTCCGGCACCCTCTTTGCCTGGAATTCCGCTCGCTGGTCGCGAGACGGGTCCCATGCCCAGGGGGAGCCGATGCGTCAGAACGCGCCTCGGCCGCCGACGTCTCGCCGCCCCCGAGGGGGCTGTGCGAGGCGTCCGCGGCCTTGGTGGAGCTGCCCGGGAGGGCCGCTCCGGAGCCTGATCAGGCGAGCTCGACGGTTGCGCCAGCAGCCTCAAGCTGCTTCTTCATCTCCTCGGCCTCGTCCTTGGCGACCCCTTCCTTGACGGGCTTGGGGGCGCTGTCGACGATTTCCTTGGCCTCCTTGAGGCCCAGGCCAGTGATGGCGCGGACCTCCTTGATGACCTGGATCTTCTTGTCGCCGGCGGCCTTCAGGACGACGTCGAATTCGGTCTTCTCCTCGGCGGCGTCGCCGCCAGCGCCGCCCGCGGGGGCGGCCATGGCGACGGCGGCGGGGGCAGCAGCGCTGACACCCCACTTATCCTCGAGGGCCTTGACGAGCTTCGACGCCTGCAGGAGGGTCAGGCCGTCGAGCTGATCGGCGATGGTCTGGAGCTCAGCGTCGAGCTCGACGGTCGTGGTCTCTTCGGACATGGTTGAAAAGGGATCGGAGGGTAGTTCTCAGTGGTCTTGGAAAGGGTGGCCACCACCCCCACCGCAACGGACGGTGAGGGAGCCGGAGGCCACCTGAATGAATCAGCCTTCGCCGCCGTCTCCGGCGTCGTCAGCGTGTGCCTGGATGACGCGGGCGACCGAACCGGGCACCGCGTTGATGACTGTGGCGAGGCCGCGGGCAGGACCCGAGATGACCCCGAGCAGCTGCGCGTGGAGGGTGTCGCGGTCCGGGAGGTCGGCCAGCGCCTTGGCGCTGGCGGCGTCCAGGGCGTTGCCCTCGAGCATCCCGCCCTTCACCACGACCTTGCCGGCCTTCTTGATCTCCTTGTCGGAGAACACCTTGGCCGCGTCGATGGCCGCCTCGGCGTCGCCGTAAGCGATACCGGTGTTGCCCTTGAGGGCGCCGTCCTCGGAGAAGGTGATCTCCCGATCGGCGAGCACCCGCTTGGCGAGCGAGTTGCGCACCATCTTGAAGCGGACGTTCTTCTCGGCGAGCTTGCCGCGAATCTCGGAGGTTTCCTCGACGGTCAGACCGCCGAAGGAAACGAGGACCATGCCCTCGGCCTCCTTGAACTCGTCCTGCAGCTCGCGGACGACCATCTGGTTGACGATATTCGGCATGGATCAGCCTCCGTACTCGATGAAGGCGCCCGGGCTCATGGTCGTCGAGACGCTGATGCGCCGGACGAAGGTGCCCTTGACGGCAGCCGGGCGCATGCCCGACAGGTGGTTCATGAAGGCCGACAGGTTGGCGACCAGGTCCTCCGTGGAGAACGATCGCTTGCCCAGCGGCGCGTGGACGTTGCCGCCCGCATCGGTGCGGAACTCGACCTTACCGGCCTTGAACTCCGTGACCGCGTCACCGACGTTCGGCGTCACCGTCCCGCTCTTCGGCGAGGGCATCTTGCCCTGGGGGCCGAGGACCTTACCGAGCTTACCGACGTGCTTCATCATGTCGGGGCTCGCGATGACGACGTCGAAGTCCATCCAGCCGCCCTGGATCTTGGCGGCCAGATCGTCCGACCCGACCTCGTCCGCTCCGGCTGCCCGGGCGGCGTCGGCCTTGTCGCCCTCGGCGAACACGACGACCTTGACGGTCTTGCCGAGGCCCTTCGGGAGGGAGACGGCGCCGCGGACGAGCTGGTCGGTCTTCCGGGGGTCGATCCCCAGGCGGACGGCAACCTCGACGGTCTCGTCGAACTTCGGAGCCGGCAGGCTCTTCAGCATGTCGAACGCCTCGTTCGGCATGTACTGAGCTGAGCGGTCAATCCGCGCCGCGGCCTCGCGGTAACGCTTGCTGTGCTTGGGCATGTTGATCAGTCCTCCACCGTGATGCCGGAGGAGCGTGCGGTGCCGGCGATGATCCGGCAGGCCTGGTCCAGGTCCCGCGCGTTCAGGTCGTTCATCTTGATCTTCGCGATCTCCTCCACCTGCTCGCGGGTCACCGACCCGACGATCTGGGTGCCGACCTCGCCGGCGCCCTTCTCGACGCCCGCAGCCTTCTTGAGGAGGATGGCCGCCGGCGGCGACTTGAGGATGAAGTCGAACGAGCGGTCCTTGTAGACGGAGATCTCGACGGGGAGGATCATCCCCATCTGGTCCCTCGTGCGGTCGTTGAACTGCTTGACGAACTCGGCGATGTTGACGCCGTGCGCGCCCAGCGCCGGGCCAATCGGCGGCGCAGGGGTCGCCTGCCCGGCGGGGCACTGGAGCTTGATCTTTCCTGTCAGTTCTTTCGCCATGTCGGTCCGTGAGTCTGGCCCCCGCTAATGAGGGCGCGGTCCGCTGTGAGCTGGTTGAGGTCGCCGCGACGATGACCCTCCTCAGGAGGGCGGCACGCAGAATGCGACGGGGTGTGTTTGTCGTGGAGGGGTTCCTGCGGTCGCCGACGCGAGCGCCGGTCCGAGGAGAAGAGGTCAGACGCTGTCGACCTCCCAGTACTTGAGGTCGACCGGCGTGGGCCGGCCAAAGATGGTGACGATCACGCGGACCGTCCCCTTCTCGGCGTTGATCTCTTCGACCGCGCCGTCGAAGCCGTCGAACGGCCCCGTGTTGATCTTCACCCGGTCGCCTTTCTCCAGGCCGATGGTGACCTGGGGCCGGGTCTCGGAGTCGGTCAGGAGGGCGAGGATCTCGGAGACCTCGGCCTCGGAGATCGAGGTGGGCTCGCCGCCGGAGCCGATGAAGTCACGCAGGCCGTCGATGCCACGCAGGGTGGCGCGGGCCTTGATGACCGTCGGGTCCTCGGGGTTCTCGAGGTCGGCCTGGACCAGCAGGTAGCCGGGGTACAGCTTCTCCTCGATGTTCCGCTTCTTGCCCTTCTTCATGTCCGTCACGATCTTGAACGGCATGAGGACCTGCGGGACCACCGAGTCCACGCCCGCGATCTTGAGGCGGTGGATCGCGTTGTCACGGATGCGCTTCTCACGCCCGGACTGGCAGCGGAGGAAGTACCACTTGAACGCCATCGGACTCAGGCCCCCCCACCGGTGATGATCCGGGCGAAGACGTTGCCGAGCAGGTAGTCCGCCGCGGCCATGAAGCCCATGAGGAACAGCACGACCACGATCACGACCACCGAGCCGTCGACGGTCTCATCCACCGTCGGCCAGGTCACCTTCCGCAGCTCCGACTCGGTCTCGATGAGCAGGTCGGCGTTCTTCGGGCGCTCCAGGGTGCGGTTCAGGAACCACAGGCCGAGGACGAAGGACGCCACCGCCGCGAAGAGCGCGGGACTGAGGGGCAGGTTCACCAGCGGGACCACGGCCCCGTCGGAGATCGCCGCTCCGATCGAGTCAGGGAACTGCCCCGTGAGCTCCGCACGCATCCGGATGCAGCCGTACGCCAGTAGCACGGCGAGCGACCAGAAGGTCGTCATTCGCGCCAGGCGTCCTTGATCCTTGCGGTAGGCCATTGGAGTCTCGGTTGAGGGTCCGGAGGGAGGTGAAACGGAGGGGGTGCGTCGTGGGAGTCAGCGCGAGCCGGTGAGGCTCAGAGCTTCTTCTCGCGATGCGGGGTGTGCGAGCGGCAGCGCCGGCAGTGCTTCTTCTTCTCGAGCTTGTAGGCGGCCTTCAGACGCTTGTGCGTCGTGTAGTTCCGCTCCTTGCACACGGTGCACTCGAGGAAGACGTAGCGTTCCTTGGTCTTCATTTCAGGTGGCGCTGGCTTGGGGGATCTCGGCGGCTGCCGCGCGGGGGTGCGCTACGGCCGTCGGTTGAGGGAGGTGGGGTGATGCGGCGCCAGGTCGGCGCGCACCGTCGAAGGTGGGATCGCCGCCGCGGTGCCATGGGAGGCCCCGCGGCGGCGCGGTGATCACTCGATGATCTTGGTGACGACGCCGGCACCGACGGTGCGGCCGCCCTCACGGATCGCGAAGCGGAGCTGGTCCTCCATCGCGACCGGGGTGCCGAGGCTGACGGTCAGCTTGACGTTGTCGCCGGGCATGCACATCTCGGCGCCGATCAGGTCGGCGTTACCGGTCACGTCCGTCGTGCGGAAGTAGAACTGCGGGCGGTAGCCCGAGAAGAACGGCGTGTGACGGCCGCCCTCTTCCTTGGAGAGGACGTAGACCTCGCACTCGAACTTCGTGTGCGGGGTGACGGTGCCCGGCTTGGCCAGGACCATGCCGCGCTTGAGGGTCTCCTTGTCGACGCCACGGAGGAGGACACCGACGTTCTCGCCGGCGCGCCCCTCGTCGAGGGTCTTCTGGAACATCTCGACACCGGTGCAGGTGGTGTTACCGATCTCCTCCTGCATACCGACGATCTCGAGCGCGTCGCCCGTACGGACGATGCCACGCTCGACGCGGCCGGTGCCGACGGTGCCGCGTCCCTTGATGGAGAACACGTCCTCGACGGGCATCAGGAAGTCCTTGTCCACGTCGCGCTCGGGGAGCGGGATGTAGCTGTCGACCGCCTCCATGAGCTCGTCGATGCACTTGAACGCGTCATCGTCAGGCCCCTTGCCGTCGTTGAGGGCGTTCTCGGCGCCGAGGGCGGAGCCGCGGATGATCGGGAGATCGTCGCCGGGGAACTCGTACTTGGAGAGCAGCTCGCGGATCTCCATCTCGACGAGATCGAGGAGCTCGTCGTCGTCGACCTGGTCGACCTTGTTCATGAACACCACGATGGCCGGCACGTTGACCTGACGGGCGAGCAGGATGTGCTCACGGGTCTGGGGCATCGGGCCGTCCGCTGCGGAGACCACAAGGATCGCGCCGTCCATCTGGGCGGCACCCGTGATCATGTTCTTGACGTAGTCGGCGTGTCCGGGGCAGTCGACGTGGGCGTAGTGACGCGTTTCGGTCTCATACTCGACGTGTGCCGTCGAGATGGTGATACCGCGCGCCTTCTCCTCCGGCGCCTTGTCGATCATGTCGAACGCCATTGCCTTCGCGAGGCCTTTGGCGGCCTGGTGGCGGCAGATGGCGGAGGTGAGAGTGGTCTTCCCGTGGTCGACGTGACCGATGGTCCCGACGTTCACGTGGTCCTTGTTCCTCTCGAAGACTTCCTTGGCCATTTCGGGTGTCTCGTCGCTTGGGTGTCCCGTTCACCGGCTTGGGCCGGATCCTGGAGGTGGTTTGACGCCTAACCCGCTGGTGCGGGGTCAACGCCGGATCGGAGCGCCGCATACACGGCACGATCGGTGGAATCTGAAAAGAGAAGCCCCCAGCCGCAGAGCGACTGAAGGTGGATGAAGGCTGCTGGCCCTGCCTCCCCCGGGGGGAGAGGCAGCCCCGCAGCGCGCGGGCTCAAGCCGGCGGGCGGGGCGAAGGCGCGGGGGTGGAGCTGCTGACGGGACTTGAACCCGTGACCTCTTCCTTACCAAGGAAGTGCTCTACCACTGAGCTACAGCAGCATTTGGCCTCGACTCGAGGGACTCCCCCACCACGCGCTGGCGTCGCAGGAGATGGATGGAGCGGGTGGGGGGAATCGAACCCCCGTGTGCAGCTTGGAAGGCTGCCGTTCTACCATTGAACTACACCCGCAAGGTTGGGCGCGATGGGCGCCGGCCCCGCGCCGGGCGGGGCGAGATCCGGGGGGATCTGGGAGGGAGGTTTGCCACCAACCGCAACCGAGTCGTCCGCCGTCGATCGCGCTGCAGCCCGGACAGGACCTCCCTGCAGGAGTCGAACCCTGGAGGGCCCGCAGAGGGAGGCTGGTGGGGGAAGCAGGATTCGAACCTGCGAAGGCTGAGCCATCAGATTTACAGTCTGACCCCTTTGGCCGCTCGGGAATTCCCCCGCCCGGAATACCCGAGCCCGGTGGTGCGGCGCCGGCGAGCGGACCGCACCGCAGACTGCGGGTGCGCGAACGACCGACGGGACGATCGGTCCGATCGCGTGCCCAGTAGCCCGGTGCGCGCGGCCCGATGGGACGCAGCGTCGCCGGGAATGGCACGCTCCCGTGTCATCCTCGAGTCGGTTTACGTTTTGAGTGAGCGGCCGAACCTCCGGATCGCCCATGGCGATCGAAAGCTGCCGGAGTTGGTGGGGCCAGCGGCGGGACTCGAACCCGCAACCTGCTGATTACAAATCAGCTGCTCTACCAATTGAGCCACACTGGCGGTTGAGCCTGGCGGCCTCCAGCGACTCCAGTGGGTTCCCGCGTTCGCAGGGCCCGCCGGAGCGGCGAGTGGAGCGAGAAGGATAGGGATCGCGGTTGGGGGGTCAAGGTCCCGAACCAGAAATCCTCGGGACCTATCCTCAACCTTCCTGGGTGGGCTCCGGACGGCCGAGGCGCCCGAGCTCCCCACGGTGATGGGCCAGGGCCGCGGCCACCTGATCCATGGAGTCCCCGCCGTACTTCTCGAGGAACGCCTCCGCGAGGGCCATGGCCACCATGGCCTCCCCCACCACCGAGCAGGCCGGGACGGAGGTGACGTCGGACCTCTGGTAGGTGGCCTCCACGGCCTCGCCGCTGTGGAGGTCCACCGAGGGCATCCCTCGCCGGATGGAGGGGATGGGCTTCATGGCGGCGCGCACCACCAGGGGCTCCCCGGTGGACATCCCCCCCTCGAGGCCGCCCGCCCGGTTGGAGGTCCTGGAGAACGCCTCAGC
>Ga0213859_10001480_pt1 | contig 10436 bp, 8 predicted proteins | sample PICome_2_FD_160133 | JGI IMG/M metagenome (GOLD analysis project Ga0213859, IMG submission 160133) | Coastal seawater microbial communities near Pivers Island, North Carolina, United States - PICO304 | ecosystem: Environmental > Aquatic > Marine > Coastal | place: USA: North Carolina | collected... | reverse complement strand
ATTTTAGAAAATTATTTCTAAAATATTAACATGAAAAAAATACTTTATTTATTTGTTGCAATCACAACTTTTGCTTGTAACACAACTACTAAGAAAGATGAGAAAAAAAATGATGTGGCTGTTCAAGATACCTCATTGTCATTTAATTTAGAAAATAGCAATATAAAATGGACAGGAACAGAACTTACCTCAAAAACTCACTATGGCAGTTTAAAACTAACTCAAGCTAACTTAGTAATCGTTGATTCAAAAATTACTAGTGGTGAATTTACTGTTGATATGACATCTCTAAACGTTGAAGATCTTGAAGGTGAATGGAAAGAAAGACTTGAAGGACATTTAAGTTCTGATGATTTTTTCTCAATTGAAAAGTTTCAAACAGCATCACTAAAAGTCTTGAATTCAAATAGTTTAGAAAATGGAAGTTTTAACGTTAATGGTGAGCTCACAATTAAAGACATTACTCACCCAATTGAATTTACTATCACTAAAAATGATGATAATAATTACAATGCAAATTTGACTTTTGATAGATCGAAATACGATGTTAAATTTAGATCAGGGACTTTCTTTGAGAATCTTGGAGATAAGTTAATTCTTGATGATATTGATTTAGAAGTAAGTTTATCTGTTTAATTTACCCTTGTAAATATTATAAAGCTCCAAATTAATTATTTGGAGCTTTTCTTTTTTTAGAAATTTTTTCAAAAGAATAACCAAGCTCGTAAAGAATTTGTTCATTTCCAGACTTTCCTATAAATGTCAATCCTGCTGGTTGATTATTTTTTCTAAATCCCATTGGTACTGTCAAGCAGGGGTTATGTGCAGCTGCTGCATATCCTGCTCCATAGTTATTAATAGATAAAACAGCATCAAGTTCATATTTTTCAAAAGATTGATCATAATAAAGATTTCCACTTGACAATAAAGATTCTCTTAAGTCATAAAGTTTTTCATCTGAAAATGGATTGTTTAAAATTCCTCTAAAAATTCCTTGACCATAAGGTGATCTTTCAATTGAATCTAAAGAGTTGAACTCTATTATTGAGGCAACATCTTTAACTTCGAGTCTTGTATTACCATAGTCTTCTAAATAACTAACTAGATCCCTCCTCATATCTTCATCTAATAATTTTCTAAAATCATTAAGCTGAACTGATTTTGGATATAATTCATATAGTTCTGCTCCATTATTTTTAAGTAAATCAACGTTTAACTTGTAAATAGAATCGTTCTTATAGTAGTTGCTATAGTATCCTAGTTTTTTATTTTTTAAAGATGAACTTAATACCTTTTCCAAGTTTATATAACTTGTAGTTTTTGAATAAGAATCGTTATTATCAAAACCTATTATTGAGTTATATACAATAATATTATCAATCACAAACTTAGTCATGGGTCCAGCAGTATCAAGTGTTGATGAAATGGGTACTATACCCGATCTACTAACATGACCAATTGTAGGTTTCATTCCAACTAGCGAATTTGATGAAGATGGCGACAAAATAGATCCAGAAGTTTCTGATCCGAGAGAAACACTTGATAGGTTAGAGGCAGTTGCGACTCCACTACCTGAGCTTGATCCACCCGTATCGAGAATCTTTCTTCCATATGGATTCAAAGTTTGACCACCCATTGCACTATATCCGTTAGGACATCCTAAACAAAAATAATTAGCCCATTCACTCAAATTAGTTTTTCCAAGAATTATTGCACCTTCATCTTCTAGGCGATTAACAATAAAAGCATTTTCAGTTAAGTTATCTCTCAAGCTAAAAGCTCCGGCAGTTGTTGGTAGTTTATGAAATCCAATATTATCCTTTAAAAGTATTGGAATACCATAGATAGAGTTAATTTCACCTTTTGAGTTTTTATCTCTTTCTTTGGCAACTTCTAATACATCTTTATTAATTGATATTATTGAATTTAGATAAAGCTTATCATCAAATTCAATTAGGTAAATTCTACTTAAATAAAATAAAGTCAAATCATAGTAACTTAATTTTCCTTCAATAACATTTTTTTGAATTTCTGGAATAGATCTTTCTAAAATCAATTCTTTGTATGACTCATATTTGTTTTTGATAAATTTTGAAATTTCCTTCTCAAACCCATCAATCAATTGATTTTTATCTTTTGATATACTTTGAATTCTCTGATATCTTAGTCTTCTGTTTTCATTTTCTTGACTTTTAATAAGTTCTGATGACTCGTCATAATTTACCCATTTTGTTAAGTTATTTTCTTCACAAGAAAAAATGATAATAGTAATCAACAAGTATTTAATTATTTTCATTATAATTGATTTAGTATTGTTTCCATTCTCATTGAGCGGGAACCTTTAATTAATATATTTTTTTCATTTAGTTTTAAATCACTTTTATCCAATTCTCTTTTGTTGTTAAAAAAGTGAAAGTTTTTAAATTTTATTTCACATTTCTTAAATCTAGATCCGATAAAAATTATTTTGTCAATATTTAGACCTTTGGCAAATTTTACTATTTTTTGATGCTCAATATTTTCTTCCTTACCTAACTCATACATATCTCCAATAATTGCAAGTTTAGAATTAGTTAAATTAGAGAGACTCTCTAAAGCACCTTTAACACTCGTTGGATTTGCATTATAAGCATCCATGATTATTTCACTATTATTTTTTGAAATTATTTGAGAGCGATTATTTTCAGAGCTGTAATTTTTTAATGATTTTGAAATTTTTCGAAGTTCAATTTTATTCTCTAAGCCTAATGTTATTGCAGCACAAACATTACTGAAGTTATAGCTACCATATAGCTGAGTCTCGATAATCATTTCATTAATTTTTAAACTAATGAGATTAGATTTATTTTGTTCAAATTGATAGTGGCTATTTTTATCTTTTCCAAATAGAACTGCTTTATCATTTACAAAATTTCTTTGTTCATCGTCATCATTATTTATTAATATTTGCTTATTGTTCTTTATCAACCAATTATAAAGCTCGGTCTTTCCCCGAATAACTCCATTTAAATCCTTAAATCCCTCAAGATGGGCTAATCCAAAATTAGTAATGTAGCCAATATCTGGTTGAACTAGTTCAGTTAAGAATTTTATCTCACCAAAATTATTTGCACCCATTTCAATTATAGCATACTCAGTTGAAGATTTAATTTGTAGTAAACTTAAAGGAACTCCAATGTGGTTATTGTAATTCCCTTTTGTACTAATTGTTTTGTACTTGATTTTTAGTATTTGGTGGATAAGTTCTTTTGTTGTTGTTTTACCATTACTTCCAGTTACTCCAATAACATAACAAGAAGATTTAGTTCTATTATATTTACTTAAGTTTTGTAATGTCTCTAGAACATCCTTCACTAAAATAATCCTATCATCTGATTTTGAAATATTTTTATTGTCAACAATAGAATAACTAGCACCATTTTTCAATGCTGTTAAAGCAAAATTGTTACCATCAAAATTTTCACCTTTTAAAGCAAAGAAAATAGATCCTTTAATAATTTCTCTAGTGTCAGTGGAAACTTTATGATCACATTTCACTAGTATATCATACAGGTTTTCAACCTTCATGTATTAAATATAAGTAAACAAAAAAAATATTGGATTACCTTTTCTTGGGTTTTGTTGAATTTCGAGATTCACCTAAATATGACATCGCACATCTAAATCCAATAAAGTTTGTAGTCATATACTCTGGAAGAAATCTTCTTTGAGCGGGATCCAAATAATAAGACCTATCAAGCCATGAACCACCTTTGTAAACCCTAGATTCATTACTGATAAGGGAAGTGCTTGTTTTATTTAAATTAGATTCCGATTCACTTGGTGAATTATACATTTTTTGACTTTCATCATTCCCCATATTAAAGAATCTTGATGATTCTGTATCTCCATCTCTAAAATTTCTATTATCTGATGAATTATAATTAGTTCGGAGAAGATCTAGTGAATCTAAACTAACTTGAACTAAATCACCAGGCATATTTTTTATGAGAAGTCTTCCATTAGGTAAAACTTCATATTGATCAGAAAAATTTTCTTTTGTAACAGTTGTAACTCGGCCATCTTCATCAATTAATGGTTTACTATACAGATTACCTCTGTAATAGTTAAAATCATTGGCTTCGTCATCAATTAGAGGTCTATAAACATCAGCTACCCATTCAGCAACATTACCTGCCATCCCATACAAACCAAAACTATTTGGAGGGTATGATCTTACAGAGCTAGTGATTCCTGAACCTGTCTCGGACCAACCTGCAATCCCGCCATAATCACCTTTTCCAAGCTTGTAATTAGCTAATTGATCTCCTAATGTTTTCTTTTTTTGAGATCTTGTATACTCACCATCCCATGGAAATTTCTTTTTCCCCCTGTAATTATTTCCAGATCTTAATTCATCTAAGCCCAATGCAGCGTATTCCCACTCAGTTTCAGTTGGGAGTCTGTATTCAGGGAGCAATAGTCCTTCTTCAATAGAGGAGAAAATTGTGTCGTTTTCACTTACAGAGTTTTGTCCAATAACATTGTTGATATTTCCTCCATAAGCGCTTCTAGGATCTAATAAATATGTATTTGTATTAAAATTTAACCTTGAGGAAGGATTTGTAATAGAGTCTTTGTTAATATAGCCTTTCTCAGCTAAAATTCTTTCATTTACTCTATGAGTTCTCCATTTTGCAAAATTATTAGCCTGATGCCAGCTAACACCAACTACAGGGTGGTTCTGAAATGCTGGATGACGCAGGTAATTGTTTACCATATCCTCGTTAAATCCGAGAGGATTACGCCAAACAAGAGTATCAGGAAGTGCTGCTAAATATATTTTTTTTAATTCATCATCATTACCATACATTTTCTTTAGCCAATCAATGTATTCTAAATACATGATATTAGTTACTTCAGTCTCATCCAAGAAAAAAGATCTAACATATTGTTGGGTGGGAGTATTATTCCAATCGTGAAGTACGTTGTCTTTTGAGTTTCCTTTTACAAATGTCCCACCTTGAACGAATATCATTCCAGGTGCATTTTGTTGACCTTTATATTTAGTATTATAACTAAAACTCCCCTCGGCTGAGTTAATCTTCCAGCCAGTTGCTTGAGAAATATTTTTACCAGACTTATAGCTGTTTCTGTTGCAACCAAGTATTGCTAGTATCGAAAAAACAAATATTAAGGAGCTAAAATTTCTCATAAATCGATGTAAATATATAAAGTTTAGACTAAGGATTTAATTATTGGATTAAATTTTAATATTCAATATAACAATTAGCAATAATTATACCTTATTTATTATCTTGGAGTGCCAATGATTAAATCGAATTTTATTTTTTCAATTTTACTTGTTTTTCTGATTTCTGTTAATCAGTATTCTCAAGAGGATAGAAGAGTTATAACTACCGCTGTTCCTTTCTTGCTAATTTCTTCTGATGCAAGAGCATCGGGATTGGGTGATCAAGGAGTATCTACATCTTCTGATAATTTTTCTCAACATTGGAATCAATCAAAATATCTTTTCTCTGAAAGTAATACTGGTATTGGATTCAGTTATACACCATATTTAAGTAGTGTAGTAAGTGATGTTTTTTTAGGTAATTTAACATATTTCAAAAGAAGATCAGAAAGATCTGTTTGGAGCTTTAGTTTGAAATATTTTAGTTTAGGAGAGATTGATATTTTAGAAAACCCTCTAGACATTCCAGTTGTGGAAAGTCCAAATGAATTCACGATTGATGCAGGGTATGGACTTAAATTAAGCGATAATTTTTCTATGGGAATAACAGGAAGATTTCTCCTTTCTGATGTAAAACTTCAATCATTCAATAGTGAAACTGAAGTTGCAACCTCTTTTGCGGTCGATATTTCTGGATTTTTTCAATCTAACACCTTTCAGTTAGGTGATAATGATGCAATTTATCGTGCAGGTTTTAATATTTCTAATCTTGGTCCAAAAATGAAGTATTCTGAATTAGGTGAGGAAAATTTCATCCCTTCAAACCTAAGACTTGGAAATGGAATTGAATTTATTTATGATAGTAATAACAGCCTTGCTTTATCAATTGAAATTAACAAGTTGTTAGTCCCAACTCCAAATATTCCAGTTTATGGTCCAGATGGTTCAACTATCATTTCATATTCTCAACCTAATATTGGTTTTCTGTCTGGAATCTTCAAATCTTTTAATGATGCTCCAGATGGATTTAGTGAAGAATTAAAAGAGTTAACGTATAGTTTAGGGCTAGAGTATTCTTTTAATGATGTATTCTTTTTAAGATCTGGATATTTTAGTGAACATGAACTGAAAGGATCAAGGAAGTTTTTTACAATTGGTGCTGGTTTTGCAACAGAATCAAATTTTCAAGTTGATTTGTCTTATTTAATTTCAACATCTGATGTTGTTAGTCCTCTTGAAAACACTCTTAGATTTTCGTTGTCTTACAATATTTTTAATTAGATAAATCAAGTATTTATTTTCATAAAAAAATAATTTTTTAAAGTATCTTTGCTCAAGTTTATGAAACCAATAACTAGAGACACATACCTCAATTGGTATGAAGAAATGCTTTTCTGGAGAAAATTTGAGGACAAGCTAGCCGCAGTATATATTCAACAAAAGGTAAGAGGTTTTTTACATCTCTATAACGGACAAGAAGCAATTCTTGCTGGTGCCCTACATGCAATGGATACAGATAAAGATAGAATGATCACTGCTTACAGAAATCATGTTATGCCAATTGGTCTGGGAGTTGATCCTAAAAAAGTTATGGCAGAGCTTTATGGAAAAGGAACTGGTACATCAAATGGATTAGGAGGCTCCATGCATATTTTTTCGAAAGAACATAGATTTCATGGTGGTCATGGAATTGTAGGTGGACAAATACCATTAGGTGCAGGAATGGCTTTCGGTGATAAATACCATGGCAGAGATAATGTTACTTTGTGTTTCATGGGTGATGGAGCGGTAAGGCAAGGATCTTTTCATGAGACCTTAAATTTAGCTATGCTTTGGAATTTACCTGTTGTATTCATTGTTGAAAATAACGGTTATGCAATGGGAACCTCAGTTAAAAGAACTGCAAACCACACTGATATATGGAAATTAGGATTAGGTTATGAAATGCCTTGTGGACCTGTAGATGGAATGAGTCCTGTGAAAGTTGCCGAAGCTCTAAATGAGTCTATATCTAGGGCAAGATCAGGAAATGGTCCTAGTTTACTTGAAATGAAAACTTACAGGTACAGAGGTCATTCCATGTCTGATGCTCAAAAATATAGAACAAAAGAAGAGGTAGAAGAATACAGAAAAATTGATCCCATAACTCAGGTTAAAGACATAATTATACAAAATAATTATGCCTCTGACCTTGAAATTTTGGATATGGATAATCGTGTTAAACAGAGAGTATTAGAGTGTCAAAAATTTGCTGAAGAATCTCCTTTTCCAGAGATTAATGTTATGTATGATGCTGTATATGAGCAAGAAAATTACCCTTTTTTAAAACATAAATTATAAATGGCTGAAATCATAAAAATGCCCAGACTTAGCGATACCATGGAAGAGGGTGTAGTGGCCACGTGGTTAAAAAATGTAGGTGATCAAGTCAAGGAAGGTGAAATTCTTGCTGAGATAGAAACAGATAAAGCAACTATGGAATTCGAATCTTTTTATGATGGCACTTTATTACATATTGCCATTGAAGAGGGTGTTCCTGCAACTGTAGATTCACTATTATGTATAATAGGTGATGAAGGTGAAGATATTTCAAAATATATCAATAATTCATCTTTGGAAACTACTGAAAAAAATGAAATAGAAAATACGACAAGCAATCAATTAGATCTTGTTGATCAGATAAATGAGCAAGAAAAAATTGATGATTCAGATAATTCTAAAATTGAAAATGTTGAAATATCTATAACGGAAAAAACTAATCAAATTGAAGGATCAATTGACTACATAACAATGCCAAGATTGAGTGATACTATGGAAGAGGGAACTATTTCATCGTGGTTAAAAAAAGTTGGAGATAAAGTTCAAGAGGGTGAAATTCTTGCTGAGATAGAAACAGATAAGGCAACCATGGAATTTGAATCTTTTTATGATGGTATTTTAAGTCATATTGCTGTTAATGAAGGTGAAACAGTAAAAGTTGATGAGTTAATTGCAATTATTTCTGAAAATGAAATTGATGTTTCAAAAGCTTTAGAAAGTTATGGTAAGGAATCTTCAAACATTCCTGTTGAAGAATCTAATGATAGTGTTGAATTGAATGAAGTTGATAAAGAAGTTAATACTACCAATACTAGCTCGGATTTAAATGAAAGAATTAAAGCATCTCCTTTAGCAAAAAAAATTGCCAAAGAAAAAAATATTGATTTAAGTAAAGTTACAGGGACTGGGGAAAATGGAAGAATAATTAAAAATGATTTGAGTGATCTAAGTCCTGTAGAAGAAACTACAGAGAAGCAGATTCAAACTGAGGAAAATCAATCGCCTAAAGTTGTTGATGTAATCAAAGAGGAAACAACTATTGTTCAAAACTCCACAATGAGGAAGGCAATTGCTAAAAATTTGAGTAAATCCAAGTTTACTGCTCCTCATTACTACCTTTCTGTTGAATTTAATATGGACAATGCCATAGCCTTTAGAGAACAGTATAATTCTATCCCTGACACAAAAATATCTTTTAATGATATTGTAGTAAAAGCTTGTGCAGTAGCATTGAAAAATCATCCACAAGTTAATTCTCAGTGGAATGATGATAAAATAATCTTAAACAATAACGTACATATTGGTGTTGCAGTAGGAATTGAAGATGGTTTAGTTGTTCCCGTCATTAAAAATGCAGATAAAGAATCTTTACATTCAATCAATAGTAAGGTAAGGGACTATGCCGTTAGAGCAAAATCAAAAAAATTAAGGCCTGATGAAATTGAGGGTAGTACATTTACAATTTCTAATTTAGGAATGTTTGGTATTACAGAATTCACATCTATAATCAATCAACCCAATTCTGCTATTTTATCTGTCGGTGCTATAGTTAAAAAACCTGTGGTAGTTAATGATAAAATAGTCGTAAGCAACACAATGAAATTAACTTTAGCTTGCGATCATAGATCTGTCGATGGGGTAACTGGTTCGTTATTCCTTCAAACCCTAAAAGGATACATTGAAAATCCTGTAACAATATTAGTGTAAATCTTAATGAAAACTGCATTAATCACAGGGACAAGTTCTGGTATCGGTTTAGAGCTAATAAAGAAATTTGATAAAGAAGGTATTAGAACAATTTCTTTATCTAGATCTAACATTATTTCAGATCATGAGTTTTCATCAAATTTAACGCATATTAATTTTGATATAACCATTGAGGACGATATTAAAAAAGTAGTAGATTTTTTAAGTTCTAATTCATTACAAGTGGATTTTTTAATCAATAATGCAGGAAAATTAGTAAATAAACCTTTTTTAGATCAGACTCAAGCTGATTTTAAATCTACATATGATGTAAATTTTTTTGGAATTGTCAGTTTAGTACAATCACTTTTTCCATTCTTTAAAAAAGATTCTCATATAGTAAATATTAGTAGTATAGGCGGAATTGGAGGTAGTTCAAAATTCCCTGGTCTAGCATCTTATTCAAGCAGTAAAGGAGCATTAAATATTCTAACTGAGTTATTAGCAACAGAATTTAAAGATGGTCCTTATTTCAACACTTTGTGTTTAGGTGCTGTTCAAACCCCCATGCTTGAGCTTGCTTTTCCTGGATATAACGCTGAAGTGAACCCTAAAGATATGGCTCAATTCATATATAATTTTTCTACTGCAAATCCTTTACTTTTTAATGGAAAAGTGATTCCTGTTTCGATCTCTAATCCATGATAAAAGAATTAGAAACTTATATTCCATCAAATTTAGTTTTATATGTAAGATCATTAGTTGAAAATGAGGCTATTGATTTTAAAGTAGTGAATCAAAGATCTACAAAACATGGAGATTTTAGGTACAACAATGATAGATACACAATAACAATAAATAAAACTTCGAATAAGTACAGGTTTTTACTTACTCTTATTCATGAACTCGCTCATTTCTTTGTATTTAAAAATAATAGATTAGCAAAACCACATGGTTTATTATGGAAACAAAAATTCCAATCTTTATTAAATCCAATTCTCAATAAAGAGTATTTCCCTATTAATTTACTTTCTGAATTAATTGATCATATGAAAAATCCAAAATCTAGTTTTTGTTATGATATAAATCTTTCAAAAAAATTGGATCTATATGATAATTCAAATGATAATTTATATCTAGATCAGTTGAATGATGGAGAGATTTTTTATTATAGAAATTTAGGCAAGTTCAAAAAAATAAATAAAAGAAGAAAAAGATATCTTTGCTTAAGAATTGATAATGATAAAAAATATTTATT
>Ga0213859_10001471_pt1 | contig 10465 bp, 6 predicted proteins | sample PICome_2_FD_160133 | JGI IMG/M metagenome (GOLD analysis project Ga0213859, IMG submission 160133) | Coastal seawater microbial communities near Pivers Island, North Carolina, United States - PICO304 | ecosystem: Environmental > Aquatic > Marine > Coastal | place: USA: North Carolina | collected... | reverse complement strand
AACGGAAACGATGGAAATGACGGAAATGATGGAACCCATGGTACTTCAGGTGTTAATGGAAACGATGGAAACGATGGAAATGATGGAACCCATGGTACTTCAGGTGTTAATGGAAACGATGGAAATGATGGAAATGACGGGAACGATGGAACTCATGGAACCTCAGGAGTAAACGGAAATGATGGAAATGACGGGAACGATGGAACTCATGGAACCTCAGGTGTAAACGGAAATGATGGAAATGATGGAACTCACGGTACATCAGGAGTAAACGGAAATGATGGAAATGATGGAACCCACGGTACTTCAGGTATAAATGGAACCTCAGGTGTAAATGGTACTTCAGATGGAGGTCCATATAAATATTTTGATTCTGCAACTAATTCAGGAATACAACCAGTAAGTGGATCTAATTCAGCAGGTAGTGCTTATGGAATAGTAGGAGGTGGTCAATGTAACATGATTGAAGATGTAGGAACACACCATGGTATAGGAAGTGGTTTCTGTAACTTTATTTGTGTGGTTGGTAATTCCTGTGATGCTAACTTCATTGGAGGTGGATATCAAAACTTCATTCACCAAAATGCTTTCGCAGCTACTATTGCAGGTGGTCGTCAAAATTTATTGCAAGGAGAAACCTCAGCAATGTTTATTGGGGGTGGAATATTAAATACAGGTAGTGATGCTAATTGCTCTGTTATTGGAGGTGGTACTTCTAATAAAATTATGGATGGTAAAAAATCAGTTATAGTAGGTGGGTACTTTAACTGCTTAAAATCACCATACTCAATTATTGGAGGTGGTCGTGAAAACCTAATCACAAATAACCCAAGTTGTGGATATGAAGTTCTTGGTGGTGGTAGAGATAATAAAATTGATTCTTGTTACTCATTTATTGGAGGTGGTTATCAAAACAGAATTTCAGGATCTGCTGGATGGAGTGGTATTGTAGGGGGTCGTGCAAACCTTATTGGCCCTGGTAATATGCAAGATACCTTTATTATGGGATCCAATATTACTGCTACAAATAGCTGTACTGCATATTTTAACAGTGGTTCATTTAATCAATCTTTAACAGTTGCAGGTAATGTACATGCTTTAGATTATATAACAACCTCAGATAAAGAATTAAAATCAGAAATTACTGAAATTGGAAGTGGATTAGATGTTATTAAACAATTTACTGCTTACGAATATAGAATAGAAGAAAATCAAACCGCAGGTTTCTTAGCTCAAGAAGTTTCTGAAGTAATACCATATGCTGTATTTACTGGTAGTAATGGCTATTTAGCAATGGCAGATAGACCAGTATTAGCTCACATGCATAAAGCAATAATTGAACTAGAAAAACGCGTTAAGGCAATTGAAGATAAATTAACATAAATAATACCTCATCATGCCAGTACCAACTACAGGTTCATATAAAATGTTTGAGGAAAGTGATTCACAAGCAATCAGAGGAGCTCAACAAGCAAAAGTCCCCCCTGATGGAGTTGGTGGGGATAATGGTGATAAATTTAGTAAACTAAAAAATAAAGTAAGACTTCCTTTACTTCATCCCTCTTATTTTCAAGGAGATAGCAAACAGGATATAGATAGATCAACAAATTTTAGGGGATATCCTATTGGAACCGAATTTATAACTTGTTTTAAAGGAACTTTTGAAGAAATAACAAATTATGGTTATTCCCAAAATTGCTTTACTTTACATAGCTTAGATGGATTTGCAACCGGATCTTTAAGTTATAGTATGGCTGCTACTTCAAGTGAACATTGTATTTGGGCTAATTCAGGTAGTACTCTTTATGTAACTGTAAATACTTCTAGTGAAACTACATTTGAAGGATGGAGTTATAACCAAAATGTAGATGATATTATTAGCACTACTCCTACTTATACTCATAATGTTGGAGATGAAGATTTTCAAGTTTATGCTCTTATTAAATCTGATGCTATAGGTATTAGAACTTGTTATTATTCATTATTAACAGGTGAAACTGCAAGATGTGGTTATTGTTATGATACAAGGACAGTATATTTTCATAGAGCTACATATTTAACATCAAGTTTAGAAGATTTAATTTGGTATAAAACAGCAGATTTATCAACAGTAGCAGATAATGGATATTATAGAACATTTGATTATATTACAGGATCTAATGGTGAAATTTTAAAAAGAATTGATAATGTAAATTATGCAATTACAAGTTCAGGAGATGCGTTTCCAACAAGTAGTTGTGATGGTGGATTTATATATTGTAGTTAATTATGGCAAAATATTATAGAGTATCAGTAACAGGTGAAAATTATGCAGGTATGTATGATGTAAGTTATTCACTTACATCTAGTCAATCAACTTATACATTTGCTAATTTAGCAGATACTTCACCAGTTACTCAATCAATAAGTATGTCTTATGCCCAAATGACTGATGATGGTGGGATTGAAATAGAAGTCCCAGATGGAATATATAAATTAAAAATTGAAGATCAAGATGGATTTTGTCCTGAAGTTACAAGTAGTATTTTAGGTGAAGCCTCTGGTAATACTTCAGGATCAGGAGCTAATGGTTATTATCTATCAACAGGATTTGATAATGAAGGAGATAATTGTGGTAGTGCTTATATAGTTAGTAATCAAGTATCAAGTGATGCTTCTAGTATAGCTTTAGGGTTAAATCAAATTGTATATGAGGATGGTTCAATATTTATGGGAAATAGCAAGTATTATATAGTTAATACCCAAGCTACAATTAACCCAGGTACTGGTTCTGCAGGATCATTTTACTTCTGGCAAATATCTAATTTAGGCCAAATAGAAGATGTAGTTCAATGGAATTGTGGAACTCTAGGAGGTAATTTATAAAAATAAAAACATGCCAAGTAATAGTTTAACATTTATTAGTTCAAGTTTTACAAGTTCAACTCCTACCTATAATCCTGGGGGAGAATATGATAATAACCTTCAGTTTACAACCATAACTAAAACTTTAAAATTACCTGATACAGGACATAAAATTCATTCTTTTAGTATATCTAATCATAAAAACTCAAGTGATGATTATGATTACGGAGCTATTGCTTTTTCTACTCCTAATAGAAGTAATATAGGAGTAAAAAATACAAATGAACAATTATATGTGCCTCAATTGGAGGGTAATATTGTTGAATTAGCTTTTAAAGAAGATGGAGATTTTTATGATGATAATACAAATGTTTTAGTTGTAACTAATGGAGATGATGATAATAAAACAGAATATTTAAATATTCATATTACTTTAGCTCACAAGAAAAAAATCCCAACCACTAATACTGTATTAACCCTAACACATACTTGTAACTCTTCTGAAGTATATTCTTATACTGTAGGGATGCATGCTTATTCCCCTTATGATGCTAGAGCAGGTAGTTCAACTTTAACTACGAAAGTATATTCTGAAACAGCTATTGGAAGCTGGTCTACTAATTCAGGGGGTACCTTAGTATATTCTTCTCCATATTTAAATAATCCTGCTTTACCTTATTGGTATGGATATGGTAGTAATGTATATAGAATAGGTGCAGAATGGGATAGAGCTTATGGTACTAAAAGATATTTAGAGGTTAGAAAAAAAAGATTTAGAAAACCAAAATCAAAAATGTATGTACAAGGTCCAATGGATACCTATGATTCAGTAAATGAAACTTCAGAAGCATGTATTGAAGTAGTTTATAAAGATATTGGTAAAGTTAGAAAAATTGAAGCCAATTCTAATTTAACTCAACCTCAACAATATAGATACTATTTAGGATATAATTCTTCTAATAAAAGAACTTCAAATGATAGTGTATTTAAAGCTATTAGTTATAATAAAAAGAAATCATATCCTATTACGGGTGCTCAACATGCTTTTAATAAAATTCCTAAAGGTTTAGCTGATGCTTTTTTTCAAGGAATTATAGTTAATCTAGTACCTTTAGCTTTAATAGGAGCTATGGGATTAGGTATTCAAGCTTTAGGTGGATGGGCAGTTGTTACTAAAACAGGTGCTAGTATTTCAATGTTTTTTGGAGAATTAATTGGAGGACTTTTACCACAATGGTTAACAATATCATCTAGTTCTGGACTTGCTACATTTATTTCAGCAGCAGTCCCTTATATAATATTAATAGCGGCTATTATATTTTTATTTTTACAAATATTTAGAAAATATACTAGAAAGTATCAAGAAGAATGTCCTTTATTTTTACACCATTTTACAGATTCTCCTTATTTAAATACTGGAGATACGTTATATAGAGATGAAGATTTATTAGTAACAAATAATGGTTGGTATTGTGATGGGGCTTACTATTATTATCAAAGTGGTGGTTCTATTACTTCAAAACAATTATCAAATACTTATGCTTTTATTGATGATGATCCTTTTACACAAAGGTGGGAATATTCCATCAAACCAGATTCCCCAACATTAGTTGTAGATTGGCCTAAACTTATCTTTGTAGCATATGTTTCAGGTAAACCCACTCCATATTGTGGGGGAGATGCTATATATTATAGTCAAGAATTTTCTGAAACATTAACAGCTGATTGTTGTGAAATGCAAAATGGAGCATCAGAATTAGTATATTTACCCCCTTCAGCATCTACTTCTTGTGCCAGTTTATCAGCAGCAAATGCTGAAGCAGAACAATTATTTTCGGCTTCATTAGAAAAAGTAAGAGCTGAAATAGGAATAAATTATGGTACATCAATTGATGATTCTCTTATAGGTGAATTTGATGCTGATTTTACACATGAAATAAGAATTGAAGATAATCCAACTCAAGTAGGTTTATTTTATGATCTTAGAAGTGGGTCTTTTGGAGTAGGTACTCCTTTATATTATGACCCTACTGGATGTCAAAAAGTATTAAATGGTTGGTATGCTACAAGTAGTGTTTCTAATTTTAGATCAATTTATAGAGTAGAAGGAGGATATATAACCGCTGCTGATACTATAACAGTTAGTGGTTCATTAGCTACTTCAAATTCTAGAGGAATTGATTATACTAATTTAGATTATAGTAGTAACTGGTATTTAAAAAGTATAATTAGATCAAATTTAAATATATATGCTAATAGAAAATTAACCTTATCAGATTACGAACTAAATACTTTATATAGTAGTTCAAATTATACTTTAGTAGCAGGATACCATCAAACAGCTTCATTAGATGATTTTCAAGAATATGCTAGTTATAATTCAACAGGTATAGTAGATACAGGTTCATCTATGATTGAAGCTGAATCAGATTGGTATTTACCTTTAAATGATTTCTTAGATACAGATGATATGTTCTTATATCAAGATAGTTTAATAGTATTTACTTCTTCTATTAGAGGAAATGTTGCAAGTGATGTATGTCCATTTACTGTAGCTCATTTATCCCAATCTTTTTATCATAATGGAGAAGCAGGAGATCTACCTCAAGTTGGAGATAGAGTTTATGCTAGTACAGGTAGTAGCTTCCCTCAAAATCGTTTAAAAGATGGATACTATATGGTTGCTTCTTCAAGTATAATGCAAGTTGATGATGGTTTAGTAATTGAAAGAAGACTTTGTACTTCTGAAGAATCAGAAAGTGGAGTAGATGTAGAACCAGCTTTATTAAGATATAATGAAGAAGGAGGTAATACTGCATGTACTTCATCTAATACAACTGTTTATGTAAGTGGATCATTTACTGGAACACTTCATAGTATGTGGGCCAATTCTGCAGGTACAATACGTGCAGCTACTGGATCTTATTCTAATGGTTCGGTTTATAGAGTTTATGTTCATGGTTTTACTGATCAAGAGTATTTACTTAGTAACACCCAATCTTGTTCTAGTGGTGGTGGTGGTACAGTATTAAGTTCATCTTTATTATGTAGTGGTGCGACAGAAACTTTAGCATGTTCATGTACAGGAGATCCTCAAAGAATATATTGGTGGACAGGGGGATCAAATTGGTATAATGCATCAACATTATATAGGACTACAGCATCAGATGGTACTGGCCAAAATGAAGCCCCAGATGCATGGTATAGCGATGGTTTAAGAGTAAATGAATTAGATAATGGTAGTTGGGATAATACATCATTATGTAGTGGAGGAGGACCTATGTAATAGAGAATTTTTTAATATTTATAATAAAATACAATAATAACAAATGGCATTTTTAAGAGGACAAATAGTATCTGGTAGCTCAGTATTTACAGGATCTAATATAATTTCAGGTTCATTAACTATTGAAGCTGATCCCGCTGTTTCAGATTTTTTTATAATTAAATCTGGAAGCACCGAATTATTAAAAGCAAATGAAGATGGAATTATGCAATTTCATGTATTTGAAGATTCATATACTCCCCCAGCTTCTTTAGGTTCAATTTTCTTCCATTCCTCTTCAGCTTATTTGGGATTAGACGATTAACTTATCATATGTATAATAAACAATTTTTTCAAAACTATAATTAACTTAAAAACAAAAACTTAAAATGGCAGAATGGAAAAAGATAGTGGTATCCGGGTCGGCGATATCACAACTAAACAACGATTCCAATTATTTAGTCGCTGGCGACTCGGTCTCATCATTATCAGGTTCCTTTAGTGGATCATTCGAAGGTGACGGTTCAGGAATAACAGGAATTACAGCCGATACTTTAGGTAATAGCATTGTAGATGGCAATGGTATTGCTGATTTTACTTTTAATGGTTCAGCAGGAGCTACTGTTTCTGTAGAAGCAGATGGATCTACATTATCTGTAGGAGCTTCAGGTGTTAAAGTTGCAGATGCTGGAATTACAGCTACTCAACTTAATGCTTCAGTTGCTGGGGATGGTTTAGCAGGTGGTGCTGGTACAGCATTAAGTGTTACAGTTGATGATTCAACAATTGAAATTGATTCAGATTCGTTAAGAGTTAAATCAACATTTAGTTCATCTCTTGATTCAAGAATAAGTGCTAATGCAAGTGCTATTTCATCAAATGATACAGATATTGCAAACTTAACAGCTGCAACATCTTCTTATGCTACTACAACTTCTCAAACAAATTTATCATCATCATTAGCTGGTAGAATTTCAAACCAAGAAGCATTTAGTTCTTCATTAGATGCTACATTTGCTACAGATGCTGATTTAACTTCACTTTCATCATCATTAGCTGCTAGAGATGCAGTAAATGAAGGCGATATTGATACGTTACAAGCTGTACAAGGTGCTTTAGTTGCTGCAACAGCTTCTTATGCTGCTCAAAGTAGTGTTGATACAAATTCAACTAATATTAGTTCATTACAAGATGTACAAGGTGCTTTAGTTGCTGCAACAGCTTCTTATGCTTCTGCAACTTCAGTAACAAATGCTTCATCTTCATTAGCTGCTAGTATTACTACTAACGCAACTGCTATTTCAGGTAATGATACGGATATTTCAGCATTACAAGGTGTACAAGGTGCTTTAGTTGCTGCAACAGCTTCTTATGCTGCAGCTTCAGAATTAACAAGTGTTTCATCTTCATTAGCTGCTGATAAACAAGATAGCATTAGTGTATCAGATACTTCAGGACAAGGTGGAATTGATTTAACATTCTCTAGTGATACTCTTTCAGGTACAGTAGTAGGATTAGGTCAATCTGATTCACCAACATTCGCTGGCTTATCAGTAACTGGAAATACTACTATTGATGGTAATTTCACAGTAAATGGTACTGCAAGTTACGTTAATACACAAGATTTATTTGTTGAAGATAGATTTATCTTATTAAATTCTGGTTCAGCAAACCCAGATGAAGGGGGTATTGTTATTGACGAAGGCGGAGCTGAAGGTCACGCATATTTCTATGATTCAAACAATGTAAGATTTGGTTTCACATCTTCGTTAGACGCTACAACAACAGGTGGTGCTACTCCAGATGCATTTGCTGCAGCAGTAGTAGACGAAGCTGCTGGTCATAGTGATGTAGCTGAATATCAGAAAAATGGTAACATTAGAGTAACTTCAGGTGGAGATATTTTCATCTATGCTTAATTGATATAATTTTTTAATAAAAGAAGGCGGTTTTTTAACCGCCTTTTTTTTACATATTATATATTTATAATAAAATAATGTTTAATTATATTATGGGGTTAATAGATAAAGCAAAACCAAAAAATCAACAAAATCAACCTATAGAATTTACTTTAGGTACAGATGAAATAAGAATAATTTTAGAAGGAATTCAAAATAGTACTTATAAGGGAAAAGATATAGAAATGATGTATAATTTAGTTTTAAAACTTCAAAATCTCTATCAAAAATCCCTTAATAATAAATAAATATTTAATATTTATAAACATATTATAGGCCTGAACGGAAGTGGGCTCATTTTGAGTTACCAACCATAATAAAAGAATAGATATGCCCAATTGGAAAAAATTAATAGTTAGTGGTTCTGACGCAAGTTTAAATAGTCTACAATTAACAGGATTATCTAATATCAATGATGATACTGTAATAGTAATAGATTCATCAGGAAATTTAGGAACAAAAGAAGCAGCAGCTTCTTCAGGTACATCAGGTACATCAGGTAACTCAGGTACAAGTGGTGTTTCAGGTACATCAGGTTCATCTGGTTCATCTGGTTCATCAGGATCCTCAGGTTCAAGTGGTAGCTCGGGCAGTTCAGGTACTTCAGGTGTAAATGGTACAAGTGGTGTTAATGGTACTTCTGGTTCAAGTGGCTCAAGTGGAACAAGTGGTGCAAATGGTACTTCTGGTTCATCAGGTACTAGTGGTATAGCTAATATTTTAAATAATTCAAATAATAGAGTTACAACTGCAACAGGAAACTCAGGTGAATTAAATGGAGAAGCCAATTTAACATTTGATGGAGATGTTTTAACTGTTGGTACTAAATTATCTGTAGGTACTTCCATTATAAACACAGGTACTTTATCATCCGTAGCAGGTGGTACTGGAAATAAGGCTTATGGAGTATGTAGTTTCATAGGAGGAGGAAAAGATAATAATGTAAACGCCGGCTCAGTTACAGGTGCAATCGCAGGAGGTAATGGTAATTTTATTTCTGGCAGCACTTCTGCTTTTGTAGGTGGTGGATATCAAGACAAAGTTTGTGCAAACTATGGAGCTATTGCTGGAGGATTTTATAATCTAGTTCAAAGTGGGGGTACTTATGGTGGGATACTATCAGGTAGATCAAATCAAGTATGTAGTAATGCTTCAGCTATACTTGGTGGATGTTCTAATATTGTTTCACATGATAAATCTTTCATAATTGGTTCTAATTTAACATCAAATGCTGCATGTACAACATTTGTTAACAATCTAAACATATCAGGATCTTTAGTAGATTCAGCAGGTAATACAGGTTCAGGAGGCCAATTTTTAACTTCAAATGGTGCTACCATAGCATGGGCTAGTGGTGGTGCAGATGGTTCTTCAGGTACATCAGGTGTAAACGGTAATAATGGAAACAATGGTACATCTGGAACTTCTGGAGTTAATGGTAATAACGGGAATAATGGAAATAACGGTACATCTGGTACTTCAGGTGTAAACGGAAATAATGGTAATAATGGAAATGATGGAACATCAGGTTCATCTGGTTCATCTGGTTCATCAGGTTCATCAGGAACATCAGGTGTAAATGGTAACAATGGTACTTCAGGTACTTCAGGATCAAGTGGAGTATCAGATAAATATAGAACAACTTCTACAACAAGTTTCACATTAGGTAATAGTGGAACTATAACTGTTGGTACTGGTTTAGCATACTCACCAGCACAATCTATTATTATAGTAAAAGATACAAGCAATTTCCAAGAAAGTGAAATTGTAACTTATAATAGTGGTACAGGAGCTTTAGCTTTTGCTGCCCCAACAAGAACAGTAGGTTCAGGTACATACACATCTTGGACAGTTAACTTAGATGGTGCTTCAGGTGGAGATGGTTCTTCAGGTACATCAGGTGTAAATGGTAACAATGGTAATAATGGTACTTCAGGTTCATCAGGTTCATCAGGATCTTCAGGTGTAAACGGAAATAACGGAAATAATGGTACCTCAGGAACATCAGGTGTAAATGGTAACAATGGAAACAACGGAAACAATGGTACTTCTGGAACTTCAGGTGTAAACGGAAATAACGGAAACAATGGAAACAATGGTACCTCAGGAATAAATGGAAACAATGGTACTTCAGGTTCATCAGGTTCATCAGGTTCATCAGGTGTAAACGGAAATAATGGTAACAATGGAAATGATGGAAATAATGGTACCTCAGGTTCATCAGGTTCATCAGGTGTAAATGGTAATAACGGAAACAACGGTAATGATGGTACATCAGGTGTAAACGGAAATAACGGAAACAATGGAAACAATGGTACCTCAGGTTCATCAGGTTCATCAGGTGTAAACGGAAATAACGGAAACAACGGTAATGATGGTACATCAGGTGTAAACGGAA